>Ga0210043_1000750_pt1 | contig 32934 bp, 33 predicted proteins | sample CryGeymet201501t_FD_183990 | JGI IMG/M metagenome (GOLD analysis project Ga0210043, IMG submission 183990) | Groundwater microbial communities from Crystal Geyser aquifers in Utah, USA - Crystal Geyser metaG 2015-01t (SPAdes) (version 2) | ecosystem: Environmental > Aquatic > Deep subsurface >... | reverse complement strand
ACACTCCTAGCGAGACCTAGGAATATATGTGTAGGTGTTAAAACAATAACAAGGTATTGTGGTTCGTTATAATTCTGGTTTTAATTCTGTTAAGATTCAAGATAATCTTTGACACATATAAAAGAACTTTCCTATATCAATGTACCATTTATTCTATATATTGATGTGATAGGTGCATTTAGAGGTCCTGGTTGTCGTTTATCACATCTATTACCAAATCTGTGTAAATATCTAGCAGACTCTATTGATATCTATGTAACAAATATATAATACATTATGGTATTAGGCCTTTACCATATTATATCCAATTGCCATACCAGCTCCTTGACGAATACCCTTGATCACGTTCGGTGGAGCAAATGTATCAATTAAGCTTAGAACCGTTGCAGCTGTAACTCCCAGAATAATTAGATCTCCGAAATTCTCAAAACTCTGACCTTTGAGTAGCCTGTGAGCAACAAACATCACTGCCATACCTTCTATTAAATAGCGAAATAACACACGAAGAACCATCTGAGGATTATTCACTTCTAAATCTAATACTAGCATTGTATATGTATAAATTGTCAATATATTTTTTTATTTTATTATCACAAATTGTAATGTGTAATACATTTACCACCAACATGGCAATTTCGGCAATATTTCAGAGATTGATCATCACAATCTTTACATGTATATATTGCAAATTCTCCACAACCTTTTTCGCATAACATGTATGGGTTTAACTTACATTTGTCACAACCTACATATGTATCATGGTAATCATTTGATATATACAAACAATATACGCATATATTTTCGCATTCATCGCCACTAGTGTTATGATAGCATACTGTATTGGTTTCAAGATAATAACAGCAGTTTGCACAGATACTATCTTTCTCTTCTTCAGTAACAAATGGTATCATACTCATGTATTCATCGTAGATATTTTCGTCATCGTAACACAATGCACATAGACCTTTTTCAGCATAATGATTCTTACAATAACGACTGTTCTCCCATTCTAGATTCAATTCGCAGTTACGACAACGATTTGAAGGTGTTTCATTGCAATCCGGATAAGAACATGTTGGTAAACATTCATGACAGTAAAACTCCCACAGTTGCTCTTCTGATTCGTAGTACAAGCATAGATATCCTACACAATAGTTACAGAATAATTTTTTACATCCAGTGCATAGTTCAGAATCACATCGATTCGTTAGAACATTGCAATCATTACACCATATTTCGTGCATATTTACTCTTTACTTGTGACTTTATATATAGATTTATAATTCATTTTTTAATATATGTTCGTTCATAATCATATAAATATAATATAAGTTACATTGTATTCTATCTTTAATGCCAGTCAGACGTCGTTCCGTAAAAAAAACCAAATCAAAATCAAAGCCAGTTGAAAAAAAAATCGTAAATGATGATGAAGACATTGCTACAGAACCTACCAAAGACGAAAGTCTCGAGGAAGATTATTGTGATGTGGATACCCCTCTTCCACGTCAAAACCATTTTGTCATGTCTTTTGCCACAATGCCCGATTCGATGAAAGAGAAGTATATAAATGATATTGCGTACAAGTATCGTCTCAAGAAGACATTGGTTCGTAATGTGGTTGATTCCTGGTGCAAAGAGGAGCATCCGAAACGTTCTCTGAAGTTTCGTGGAGCTGTTCGAACCGATAAAGAAGCACGCGATCTTGCTCAACGATTACAAAAGCGCGATCGCTATTATCATATCTTTTCGGGTCCTAGTGGCTATTGGGTTCCATTCGCGCAGAGAGCTGAAAACGCAGAAGAAGAGGTTTATGCCGAAGAACAACTACAAAAATTGCATCGTGGTATTAAGGAGAATCACGTTATGACACAACAGCATTATGAGGATGCTAAGCACAATAAGATTCGTAAAGCTGCTCAAGAGGCTAAAGAACGTAAGCAACAGGCCATACTTGAAAAACAGCTTGAGGAAATTGATGAGTCGAAAGCAGCTGACACTAGTGAAAGTGGAGATGAAAACAAGACTGAACTCAAAAAGATGCCATTACCTGCGATGGAGGCACTATTACAGCAGTACCGAGATAATATACTCTTTACGAATAACGCTCTAAAGGAGTATACCGAACGTAAGGACAAACTAGAGAAATTGGAGGAAAAACTCAGTGCAGAATTCGCTCAGGCTTGCATGGAAAACCCCGATTACATTCCTGGAATGATCAAGACAGAAAACAATCCGATGGTTCCACTAAAACGTGAGGAAATCGCGTCTGTTCAGGTGACCGCAGGTGAGATCGGTGAGCATGACGAAGTGGTTGAAGAATCCGCAGCCACATTACCTGAAATTCGTAGTGCGCATCCTGGTCAACATGATGGTGCAAATGCATTGAAAATGTAATATATCTAACCAAAAAAATAACGTATTTTTATTGTATATATCATGGATGCGAAACGTGTATATTCTTTACTAGAACAACACAGATATTCTATTCTTGCTAGTCTATTTATGACTTTAGAGATGTTTTCCCCGGCATTCTATTTGAAATTGAGAAAATATACACTTATCAAACTTTTATTGGTATTCATATTTGTGTTTCAATCTGGAAATTCTGTAGCAAGTTCAGCAATGTGGACAGTGATTATGTATGCGATCGTTATGTTATTAGACTATATACTAATTCGTATGAATACAGAAATATCAGATACAAATGTACAAAAACTTCAAACCATAAAACCAGATATATATGTTGATTCAGAAGACGAAATTATGTATTAGTTCATGTCACAAAGTCGCAGAGCTCCTAAATTCTTATTCTTATTCGATTTGATAGGATAATTTGGTCTCACATTGATTTCATGAATAATTTTTTTGAAATCATATGATGCCAATTTTACAATTTGATGTAATTTACGAGCTGGAATATCAATATCTTTCCTTAAAGTCATAATAAGAATATCAAGATCACGACAATAAAAGCGTGTATTCTCAAATTTCTTATTGTTATATTTCAGATAAGAAATAACCTCTTGTGTATCCATTCGTTCAAAACGAAATCTAGTAAAACGATCGTTAATCGATTGAAAATGTGTCATATCAAGATCTCCAAAGATGGTATCGAAATTGTTGGAACAGAATACAACAATACATGGATGATTGATTCCTGGTCTTTCCAATATGGATAGGACAGCATGTAAAAATTCAGTTCGTTTCTGTCTACTATGATCTTCATATGAAATTATATCCATAGATGTAGAATTATTTCCAGACTTATTATTTTTTTTGTTTTTTTCATCCTGAACCAACGTATTATATGTTTGGTCAATCATGTAATTCAGATATTTATCCATCTCATCTATAACGAACATGCATGAACAATCAATTCCAATTTCATGAAAAATTTCATCAAATATTTTTGTTGAATCGATTGTTTTGAAGAAACGTGGAATGCTCATATCAACACGCATTACTCCTTTTACGACCTTTGTAGTTGCAATATAATCTGCCAAGGAAGATTTACCCAATCCAGGTTCTCCATCAATCAAAATGCCAAATACAGAATAAGAATCAAGTAATATACTTACTTCAATTTCACTTCGAATCACCTCTTCTAAACTTGTTAGATTTTTACTTGGATACAAATTCGCTGGATTTTGCTTAAAATATCCATTTGAATATTGTTTGTATATAGAACATTTAGTTTCATTTATCGCAGCTTCTTTTTCTAAATACTCATTGTGCTTTTTAGTTGCCATTCTGTTTAAGTTTTTCATAAAAAAATAATGAATACCTTTCATGTATGAAATTGTTTGTACCATTTGTCCTTTTCGATAAACATCTGTTCGATCGATATAGATTGGTGCAAAATTAACAATTTCTCCACTTTTCATATTTTGTATTTCATTTGTAATGTAAGATGTATCAGTTTCATTGACAATTTGCTGATCATACATTAGGGTTTTAATTATTATCCAGGCCCAGGATTTTAAAAGTGATAGTAAAATTTCAGGATTTGAAATCAATTGTTTTAGAACCACAATTCCAACAATACGTGGCATAGATAAACATAATTTCCGAATCAATTCTTTGAAACCATCCTTAGATGAGATTGAACTTAAAACACTTAGACCCTCTTTCAAGAGAACATCCTCGCGCACATAAGAAAGGTTTCGTTCGAAAATATTTGCAATTGATTGTGGCACTATCGACGACATATTTTGTTCTTTCTTAACATGTCTTTCTTTATAACATAAATTCACTGAATGATAATCAAAAACTTACTTCAACAATAATAACAATATTTAACCCATATTAGAACATGCGCCTAAGAATTTAGGCGGAAAGAATCATTTCTAATGGGAATTCCCTATTCTTATCGCTACGCGATTGAATTAGGGTTAATGTTGTATTCCGTTTACGTCCCATGTGTTCCATGGAAACATAAGAGTCCCATCTACGTAGTGACCACATATCTTTAATTGACCATTTGGATACCATTCCAATTGAGCTGGTTCTCCTTCGATGAGATTACATAATTTACCATCAATTCGGCATTCTTGTCGTGCAATTTGTTTATTTTCATACCACATTTGAAGTGCAGGAACAAGTAAGTTGTGCCAATTTCCATTCTTATGAAAATGTAACTCTTTTATATCTCCATTTATGTAATAAACAATTCTCGATGGACCTAGTTTATTGTGTAACTGTCCGTTTTTATAATAACTAATGATATGTGGTTCACCAGTTGGATAGAATGATTCATATGCAGGTTTCCCGTTGTAACTATGTAATTTTTCATCTTTAAATGTGTGTATTTCATTTCTACATTGATGCACAATATATACCATTTTCTATTTGATGTATTACATTTGTTAATTTTATATATTTTTGTGATACAGATGGAATTTGAAATTTATGTATTTTTGTGAAAAGTTAAAAAGTGTATTAAAACATATCGTCGTTTAGAATCAAATCAAATGATCCTGTACCACCTGGAACATCTTGTCCAACAAAGATATTGCTTGTAATGCTATTCAGCATGTCTGTTTCTGCGAATCTACCTGCATTAAACAGTTTTCCGATCGTTTCCTCAAATGACGATCTGGTTAAGACTCCGATTTCATCGTTCATATTGAAACCCTTTCTGGTAAATCGAGTTAGATACCCAGTCTGTGTCATGAGATCGGTAAGTAACTCCAAATGACGATAATCAACATGAGATCCATCCTGTAAAACAAGCTTAATTTCATGCATAAGAAGGCGTTTTGTAGCATCGATTCCGAGTGCATCATGTGTAGAAAGTATATCGTTACTATACGATCGAGTAGTATCCACAAAAGGAAGTGATAGTATACTTTTGAGATTGCTACCACATGCTTCAATGACGTAACGTTCTTCTCCACATATGTTTTCGACTCGAATATCACCGATATCTTTCATTCCTTCGATTCCGGTTAACGATATGTCCAAGATAAACTTCTCTATCGTCTGTAGGTTCTGACAATCAAAGTTTATTTCTGCGTTATACAATTCATCTTCCATATAACTTTCATTCGTTTCATTGTTTTCAGAATCGCTTTCGTTTCTTTCGTCATTTTCTGTAATGCTGCAGATTTCCGTTTCTTTTTCTGTTTCTTCTCCGATGCTTCCACGTGGAAGTGGTTTTCCATTCGTGTTCACGAGTCGTAAGCGTACAATATATACTTCATCGTTATCGATTGATGTTGGGAATTCGGAATATACAACCGATAGATTAGGGCCGTAGATATCTCGAATGCGATCTGCTACCATAGTTACAGATATGTTACGTTTGTGCATTTTCTCGAAGGATAGCAGCAGTTCCAACATCCATGGACTCGTCGAATAGACTAATTCGTCTAGAAATTGCATATCTTTGATACTCTGAAAGAGATAGTGTGACATACACAGTCCATCGGCCAGTGGATCAGGCGAAAAACACACTCTGGTCTTTGCGAGTATATCTATGATACGACTGTGTGTGATCATTGGTAGCATATAGCGAACCAATTGAAGATTGTTTACGAATGTGGCTCCGTAGCGCTTATTCACTGTCTTGAAGTCCTTCAGATAGACGTAAGTGATGGGCGTTTTTGTTTTTTTTGCGACATTGATAACCTCTTCGATTCGTGGAACACCTCGCGTTACAGCCGATTTACTGGACACACCAGCAGAATGAAATGTATTCAACGTAAGCTGTGTGCACGGTTCTCCGATGCTCTGTGCTGCTATCACACCAACCATTTCACCATTTTGACACAATCCCTTCTGATATTTGTAGCAAATCTCCTCTAGAACCCATTTCCAGGCGGTCATTCCCAATCTTTCATCGTTTCTTGACTGTGACATAATAATGGTTTTTGGTGATAATTCAGATAGAATCATGGCTCGCATATACAGATTGCTCCACAGCTTCGGTAGGGTCTTGAATAGCCACATTACTCCGTAAATAATGTGAATAATATGCAATGTTCCCGCGTTTGTATCCTTTCTGATAGGAAACGCCTTTCTAGCGTAGTTGATAATTCTTCCTACATTCATGGGCATGGTCATGTACGCATTATTCTGTACATCTCCAACGCCAACCTCTCCAGTGCAACGTCGAATCGTAAGGATTTCCTCTAGAATATCGCGAAGAACATCATAATAGGTAGAAAGTTCACTCTGAAGTGTAGTGGGTATATTCTCTGGTCTGTTTCTACCCATCAGAGTATAGAAATGATCGCGTATTTCACGATTAGCATCCAATAGCTCATCGTTAATGTAATTGATGTAGTAGTGTTCGATGATATCCTTTTCTGTCATGTGTTCTTCATCGAAACCATAATAATTGAAGATATCTTGGTCAGATAAGACAAATTCTCTCTTGAAATCTTCTAGAGAACTGATTTCCATCAAACGTACATGAACCATCTCCAGACAGCAAGGATCAAATCCATCATCTCCATAAGAAAGCTGTAGCAAATTACCAACGGAATCTCGTACGGATCCATCCGTCTTCAGAGACGCATCTTCGAGACCTTTTACCAGTCGACGTTCCATATATCCAGTAATCGCGGTTTTGTGTGCCGTATCTGTAACACCTTCTCGTCCGCTCATCGCATGAAACCAAAATTCCTTGGGACTCTGTCCAATCAGGAATGAATTGAAAATCATACCACGTCCAGAAGCACTGTAATCGTAGCGATGACAATACGGTAAGCAACGATCGTCCGAATTGTGTGCTATGCGTCCACCGGAAACGTTCTGCTGTCCACCACAGCCAGAAATCTGCGAAACATTGATGTTACTTCCTTTGCTACCGGCCGTAAACGGGGATCCGGAAACCATCGCCGAGAGACAATTCATTCTACCGGTTCTCGCGTAGCTTTTGCTCATGTAATCGATAACTACACGTCCAGCGATATCACGCGATTCATTCAATAGACGATTGATTTTACCCTCCATTTCTGCTTCTGTGATGTACAGTGGAGTTTTACCCTGTAAAAGACTGATCGGTTTCATTGCACGATCTATCACATCCGATACCTCTTTGGTCTTTTCGAGAATGCTCGTATGTACACGTTCGGATATTGCTTTTGGTGTTATCATATCCGCGATTCCGATACTATATCCATAGCTTTGAATCCATGGATCTACCACTGCCATAATACAGTTCAGAAATGTTGCTGCGGTATATGCACAGTAATCATTGAATATAACATGCACTAAACCACCACCGCTATTACCGAGATGGCGCTTATTCAAGTAGCCACACAACAATTGCGATCCGCGAATTAGTACACCATTATCGTTGCTATTCATACGTTTCTCTTCGCTCTCCTTATCCCAGCGTTCGTACTCCAAATTTACCGTTCCTTCAATGGATGGAAACAGAAGAGAGAATAGTTGTTTTCCGGTCCATTTCTGCTGTGGAAGAAGGATCGCAGGAGGTGGTATACGCGAACTTGGAAGATTATTCACGGAATAACCACGAATCTCATGTGACAATTCTGTGCAACATGAATGAATAATGTGATCCAGACTGAAAACCATGGGCATAAATTCTTCTCTGGTCAGAAATGTATCGCGACGAGTGAGAATCGCCGATCCCAGCAGTGTGTCTTGCACCAATGAAATCACCGGAGAGCAGGATTTGGGAGAAATCATTTGCTTCGGTACAATCATTAGTTCAGATATCTCCGCACGAGCAATCTCACCTTGGGGAACGTGAATATTCATCTCATCACCGTCAAAATCGGCATTGTATGGACCGGTTACCGACAAATTGAGACGGAAAGTTAGTCCAGGAACGATTTTCACCTTGTGACACATCATACTCATCTTGTGAAGGGTTGGTTGACGGTTAAACATGACACTGTCTCCGTTCTCAAGATATCTCTCAACCACATCTCCGTATTTGAGGGAGATTTCATGGCATCCACCGGTCATAAAACGAAGATCACGTCGTTCGGTTTCTCCGTTTTCCAAAACTCGGATGATTTTGGTAGCACCTGGATACTGAAGAGGGCCTCGTTCTATCAGTTTCTTCAGACGGGAGATATTGAATCGCGTAACCACCTCTGGATAAGTTAGAATCTGTGCAATCTGAATAGGTACACCGAGCTCCCATAATTTCAGACTTGGATCCGGGGAAATAACCGAACGACCTGAGAAGTTCACACGTTTTCCAACAATATTTCTGCGAACACGACCATACTTTCCAGACCAACGACTTATCAGATCACACATTGGTTTTCCGCTTCTTTGCGTGTTCTGAGGTTGTTTGTCGATTTTGTTGAGTATCATCAGATAACATTGCAACTGAAGTGCCATATAGGCTTGATCCACCTTGTATTTATTGGTTTCTGTCTTGTTTTCACTATAAACCGCAATCGCTTTTCTCAGAGCTTCGTCTCGTTTGATAATATTCACATAACTGTAGGTGAGATCGTCTTCACCACGTCGACCATCGAATTCGATACTGGGACGCATAGGTGGTGGTGCTACAGCCAGAACGCTGATAATCATATCTTCTGGTCTGGAATTCTCTGGATCAAATCCCATAATAAACATATCTTCATTACTTATCTTTTGAAAGATAAGCTGTGTTTGCATTGGAGGAATCGGTTTCGGATCCGTGTACTTTAGTACGTTTTTCTGTTTATCTTCGTCAAACTCCTCGTAGGGCTTACTGATGAGAATCTGAGGGAATTCGCTATCCTCACTTACTTTAGGAATAATCGCATTGCACAGTATGTCTGGACAACGCCGTATTTTGGTGGTAGATTTAGGAATCATATCACACAGTTGTCTCATACGTTCTTTCGGATGTAGTTTGCTGAGAGCTTTGGCGAATTTAGCATCTGTCTGATTCAAATGAATCTTTCCACAGCGAAAACATATCAATTGAAGTACTCGAGTGATGATATGTTGCTTAAAATACCAATATTTATACACAGGCCACACCAAGTAGAACCTTCCGAAATGACCTGGACATTCGAGGTTTTTCTTACAGGTTGCACAGTTACTCTCACGATTGATTGGACCCATTCTAGGATCTAATGGACCGCTTTTCTTTGGATTGCTTCCCTCCATCGTATCCGGATACTGAATCGTACACACGCTACGAGCATGAGAATTGTCATTGCTTAGCAATCCAAACTGAATACATGTTACACGAGAAGTGGCATCTTCGTTCATGTTCGTACTTGAAATACTACTGACTATAACTTCAGTAAATGACGCAATTAAAAGAAACTATAAATATTACACAAAATATACGTTCACCGAATTTAAAAACCTATAAAATGAAACGAAATATAGTATAAAAATTATTCGACTTGGTTTATTTATATCAATTTTTTATATCATGGACGAATCTTCATTTGACATTAACCAGTTTTCTATTCAAGAATACATGGAACTGTTGGAGGCAAACAGTCGTAACACCGAATCACAAAACTATATTACATTGCAAATCGCTGGAATCGAACTATTTGATAATCTTAACAAGAAAGAAAATAATGCAGACGAAAACGAAAAAGACAACGACAACGAATCTCAAGTTACTCCTACTGTAGTTACTGAAAATGTGGTTGAAGATGACGAACGTGTGAAAGAACTCGAAGAACGTATCGAAGAACAAAATAAACAACTCGAACATAAAGATAATCAAATCGATGTTCTAGAAATGATAGATAACGAAAACAAAGACATATTATCTCAACTGTCTGAAGAACACGATGAACTCAAAGATACATATCAGCAATTATATTTATCAACTATTTCTCGAGAAAAGTACAATCATTTATTGTTCCAATATAAAGAACTCAATGCTCAGTTAAATCTAAGTATCACAGAAAAGAAGGAGTTACAAGAAAAATATGATAAATTCGTTGGAGAATACACACAAATGCTCGATCTTAAAGAGTATGATGATTTAAAAGTTGTACTTCAATCAGGTGAAACATCTGATAAATCCAAAGACCAACCTTGGAATTGGTCTCCAGTAAAACTGGGCGATGATCTTGATATAAAGTATCAGTTTATTTATGGAAAATACAAACGCCTGAAAGAAAAATATAACATGGTTTCTGATACATTGAACAATGTAAGTAAACATGAAGAAAAATACCTTTCTTTGAAACAGAAATACAAAAGAATGCAAGAAGAGAATCTCCCTGAGGATGCACAATATTCAATTCTTCAAGGCAAATACTTTGATTTGAAAGATCGTTACGATAACATTCATGCACAATATGACGAACTTGCAAATAATTTGACCGAGAATTCAATCAAAATGGTTACCGAGGATGATAACCAAAAAATTGTTGATCTCGAACACGATAATCAACAATTGAAACAAGCATTGAAACTAAGTAAGGATAAATATCTTCGTGCTTTAACAAAAATAGTTGAAGCTGAAAGCACGATTATGCCAATGTCGTTCGAATTGTATGACAATACCCACGAAACGTTTTGTCTGGATTGTGAATACCGAGTTGTATCACAAAAAACAAAGGAATGTTTTTATCCGATCGAACATCGAAGTTCCATATTGAATTTTGGAGAATTCATAGTCTCCCCACGAACAGAATGCGATTATGGAGAATTGAAGGTTCGTCTCTGCAAAGAATGCTACAAAGAAACGAAACGAAAGAATGAAACATCATAAAATAATATATACATAAAACCAATCTTCTTTATCTAACTAAAATGTCAACCGTAGTTAACAATTCATCCGAAATAAAATTTCAAGATCTTACATTCAATCAAAAATCACATATGTTAACATGTGTTGTACCTCACGGCATTATGGTAGTTGAACTGGATACATTAAAACCACGTTTGATGGTTTCTTTTCCAGAGAGCATCACGATGAAGTGTGCAGATCACTATGGTACGACACAGATTTTATACTTTGTTAGTAAACAAGATCCAGCCAGCTTACAGATGTGGGATGATGACAGAAGAAGAATTTTGAGAAAGATAGAAATGCCCTCAGAAATAGTACGTATTCACAGTCATTATATAAGTAATCATGCAGGATACATATCTGTTATATTAGAGAATGAAGTACGAGTATTCGACCCAAGTTTGCGTAACTGTTTAAGATCGATCGTTACCTATAAGAATCCAGGAGGTTTATGCATATTCTCTGAAAATAAGAATTCGCTAGTTCTACCAGGTACTGAAATTGGTGAATTGCGTTGGATGTTACCTGCGACAAGTAGTTCACCACGTGCCGATACAGAACCGGTAAAATGTCACGAAAACGAACTACAATGTATTGCTGTGAATTCAGATGGAACGCTACTTGCAACCACATCGATGAGAGGAACATTAATACGCCTATTTTCAGTCTCAGACGATCGTGAACTAAACATGATTCGAGAGTTTCGACGTGGTTCATCTCCAGTTGCAATGAGTCATCTATGCTTTTCACATGATTCACAGTTACTAGCTGTGATTAGTGACAAGAACACATTACATATATTCTATCTTGGTCATCAAACTCATAATAACTATTCTAGTTTATGGTTATTGAAACCAATGAGTGCATATTTTGCATCTGAATGGAGTATGTTACAAATCTATATACCAGATGCTCCGAATACAACATTCAAATGTACATTTGTACACGATAGCACATTTACGAATGAGTACAGTCTGTATGTGGTCGGAAACAATGGAATGTTATACGATTATAGCGTGATACTTCCGAGTGCAGATGAAAAAACAGTCACGCCAACATTCATAGAAAAACGACGTGTCAAAATAACATTCTAATCGATTCGATTCAGTGAAAAACATTCTGTGAATTTAATCACATAATAGAAGTATCTTTCTTGACAACAAAAGCTTTTCTTTTCTCACCACCCAATCACATATATACACCCCATGGGTCTATCCATAATCCCCACACACGTACCCATAATCCCCATAGAACTACCCATAATCCCCATCTTCTTTGCTTTCGAGTTCTTCCTTACTTTCGCTCTTTCTTATTTTTTCTACAAGGAACCAATCAACAAGCTTACTTCAGTGTATACTATGCATTGTCAAAAAAAACTCTCTCCTCTGGCAACTGTGTCATCAACTACCCCCCACGAAAAGAAGGATATGAAATCTCCTTTACCCGTTTCCTCCGACAAGCTTTCTTCGAGCAAAGTGCTCTTGAAAAAGTTCCGACATGCGCTTCTTAATGCGCGTCACAACGAATCGATCAACCAATCGCGGTTTATTCATGCAAGATCTCATGCGCACACACTGAATCTTCGAATCGAACAACTTGAACGTTCTGAGCGGCAAAACCTTTGGAAAATCGAACAACAGCTTGAACGTTTGAACGAACTGTACTTTCAACTTCAGTGCAAAACACAAGAAGCGGAGACTTTCAAGCTCCGTCTTGAAACAAAAGAACGATTCGACAAGGAAGTGGATTCGCAGATTCTTGAGCTCGAAGAACTCAACACAGGCCTCCAGAAAGAGGTTCATCAAATGTTTCTCAAGGAGTTGAAACAACATGAATCAAAAAGGCGTCTTAAAAAAGAAAAGGCCGAACTTCAAGAGGAAAACAAGAAACTCAAGGAGCAACTCGAGAAACTCAAGAAACAACAGCAAGAAACAATCAAGAAACAACCGCAATAGCATGTAAAACAATGAAACAATAAAGCAAGTAAATACTTACAGCCTAGATTTATATGAATTAATTCGGTGAATAGGAAACTAGTAATTTTCAAAATTGATAAATACAACACATGCAATTTGAATTTTTGTTGTATATAAAACATTTAAAGAACGATGGTCAGACAAGAATGTTCTCTTGAAGGAATACCTTGGGTATATTACGACATTTCTTTATATAATTGGATAAAAGGATTCGAATGTAATATGACTCGCCAAGATAAATGCGATTCATGTAGAATGACTGCATGTAAAAATCACATGGTACATTGTACATCTGGTCGGATTGTTTGTCACAAATGTATCGCTTTCCATAAGTTATATCTCTTCAATGGTAGCATGATGAAGGCAAGCGGTAATCTTCCGGATAAGACGATCAAAATGCTGGAAGAGATATATAATAACGTTGAAAATCAATAAACTAATAATAGTAGTAGAGTATAAATATGAGTGTCTTTCTGTTTGATTGACTTTTCTCTAAAACAGAAAAGATATATATTTATTATAAAACATGATTATTTAGAAACCTATTATTTATTAGAAACAAACAATTGTTGTAATTTTTTCGCAGATTTTTCATTATCGGTTTTAATGGCATGTTTAAATTTTCCAAAATGAACTACAACTGCAAATTCTCCTTCAGAAGTCTCACATATTTCAGAGTATTGAAACATATCAAGGTTAATCAAAATATTGTATAGATCATTTCTAAATGTTATAAAAGATAGATGTGTAGTAGTTTTCAGATAAAAACTATAATCGGACATATCAAAAGGCTTAACATTTTTGAAGCAGAAACTACGTTCCTTGAGAAGAATCGATAATTCATTTGTATCATTATCAAACCAAAATACACCAGCTTTAGCTATATTTACCACAGTATTTGATACGCATAATTTAGTATGATCCCATTTAACTTTGTTTTTTTTTGACGATCTACTTTTGGGATATTTTGACATATTTACTGTTTTTTGGGGGAGGGGTTCTTAGGATGCTTACATAAAATTCACCGAATTTAACCCTAATATATCGCTTTTTCACGGAGTTAATAAATCACTAGAACATCTTAGACGCACGTTCAAATATGGGTTGCAGACCTCCACAACATCCAATAAAAATAAACGTGTTTTATTATTGCGCAAAATACAATAAATATTATAGAGAGGAATATTTTATTGGTTATTTACAAAGAAATCCAACTTCCATAAATTGTCGTAAAAAGAAAAACAAAAGATCTCCACTTCATATAGCTACAAAGAATGGAAATACAAAAGCATGTGACATATTGATTCGTGCTGGTATAGATATAAATAGAGTTGATAAATATGGAAAGACTGCTCTTCATATTGCAGCAAAACGTGGATATTTTCAAATTTGCCTATTACTTCTAGAAAATGGGATTAATATGGAATTAAGAACAAATAAAGATAAGACCGCAAACGATTATGCAATCAAATATCATCATGATGATATCTATCAACTTTTTTTTGAAAGATCTGGACTAAGTCTAACAAAATTTTGTCGTAATAAATAAAAATTATAAAATTCACCGAATTCAAAACAAAAACAACATTCTCTGAATTTAACCCTAATATTTGATCTCTTTTTCGGAAATCACATTAGAACATCTTAGACGCACGTTCAAATATGGGTGTAAAATTACCAAAAGCTCCAATCAACGTGTTTTCTTATTGCATAAAATACCATAAATATTATAGAGAGGAATCTTTTATTGGTTATTTACAAAGAAATCCAACTTCTATAAATCGTCGTAAAAAGAAGAACAAAAGATCTCCACTTCATATAGCTGCGAAGAATGGAAATACAAAAGCATGTGACATATTGATTCGTGCTGGTATAGATATAAATGCGATTGATAAATATGGAAAAACTGCTCTTCATATTGCAGCAAAACGTGGATATTATGAAGTTTGTTTATTACTTCTAGAAAATGGGATTAATATGGAATTAAGAACAAATAAAGATAAGACCGCAAACGATTATGCAATCAAATATAATCATGATGATATCTATCAACTTTTTTTTGAAAGATCTGGACTAAGTCTAACAAAATTTTGTCGTAATAAATAAAATGTATATACGTTTAACATAAATAATACATAATATAACTATTTAACTATATGGGTAAAAGAAGACTTGGACGTAACAAACTTATAGAGAAATCATTGATCTATTGCATTGCATATGATAGAGATGAGAGTCGTTCGAAAAAAGTGGTTCGTGAAAGTAAGAAATGGGGTATATGTCCAATAAAGGTAATCAAACCAGAAAGTGGACAATTAACTAAGTTTCGTGATCATATTCAACTTCTAGAGAATGCGGATAAAAGAGGAGCTACGAGTTGTGTGATTTTCGAAGATTGTGCACATTTTATAGGACCCGCCCGCTTAGAGGAAGCGCCAAAAGATGCGGACATTCTCTTTTTAGGAGGAGAGGTTGAGTACATATTTGAACACACCGGAGAAATCTGGAAAAAAGCATGTGTATCATCAACGTACGCATACATCGTCATGAAACGTGCATACAAAAAGGTGATTCGTTTCTTACGAAATTGCGAAAATGGTACACTATCAGATGCATTTCAATATATGCAAAAACTCGCTGAATCTGATTCGGATTCTTCGTCGTTTCTAAATTCCTATGTGATGTATCCACAAGCGGTGCTTCACTACAAACACATGGTAATGAAAGAACTAAGCGATACACCGAAGAATTTGAATATGGTTCCATATGAATGGGTATCCATAAACGATAAACAGAAATACATTAAATTCAATGTATCTGTAGGAAAAGGAGAAAAAGAAAAAGAAAAAGAAAAAGAAAAAGAAACTTCCGAAGAGAAACCAATGGTATCTATCATATCTGTTCCAAGTCAAAAGGAATGGAATCATAGTTTGTTTGATATTATGATGCGCAATTTTTTCCTATTTAACTATCCGGATGATAAACTAGAATGGATAATAATTGATACAGCAGATGACGATAGTCTGAAGGATCTTATGGAGAATATCTGTCCTGGATTTTTGGACGATACTCGAGTGAAATACAAACGTATCTCATCTACGAATACTATCGAATTGAACGGAAATCAAAAACTCAATGAAGCAATGAAAATAATAGAACACACCAGTCAGTATGCAGTGATTATGTCTGAGGCGGTCTATTATTCTCCAGATCATATATCGTTTTGTGCACATATACTTGATTCTCCGGTAGCAAAAGAAAATAACATATCATGCATCGGACGAGTACGATTAGGCTATTACGATTTAGGTCATCAGTACTGCTATCAGAAACATAGTCTAGATATCAATGGACATGACATTCTTCTCAATGAAAAATCACTAGCATTTTCGGTACCGTTTTGGATCGAAAGACCATTCAACGACAATCAAGTCGGAAACATTGGATATGCATTTATTATGGACAGATTCGATCGAGTGTGGAACCTACCCAATGAACAGTTTACTATGATGGGTTTATCGTATGGTATACGACCTGTAGATAAACGTAATGACCGATCTCTTTTATCCCTCTTAGACAACGATACACAAGAATTTCTAGAAGTTACAGGAAAAACATTTAAATTAAATTGAACTGATTAAACTTTATTATAAATAATACAAAGCTAGTCTTCATCTGACTGGGCGTTTTCCATGTCTTCGCTTTCTTCTCCTTCGCTATCAGATTCGTCTTCGCTGAGTTGTTCATCCTCAATTTCTTCCTTTTCGATTTCCTTGCGAGCGCGCTTCTTTTTCTTTCCACCAGCAGTTCCAGTTTTCTTGGCGACCACCTTCTTCGGAACAGGTACCTTCTCAAGTTGATATTCTGGATGTTTCTCCTTAACATCTTTCATAAAAGTGGTATACAACTTGTAGAAATCACGAAAATCTTCTCGTTGTTCATGAGTTCCACTCGATGATCGAAAGATGTTATTAAATACCTCATTTGTACGCAACATCATCTTCCACCAGGCATGTACGTTGCGATTTCCATTTGGTAAATTCGCATCTCGCTTCGGAGCTTGCTTTCCAGTTGACGATGATGAGGGGCGCAACTTTTCCATAACAATCTTTGCTTCATCTCGATTCAATTGCTCTAGAAACTTATCAATATGACTTGTGTCTTTGGATGGATCATTGAAAGAAGAAGACTTTGCTTTAGCACTCATGACGTATTCGGTTTCGGTTTCTGTTTGATCTAGTTTGAATTTGGTTCTGTAAGATTGGTTGTGAAAGAAATAACAAAGTATCAATTATAAAAAGAAATTCACCGAATGTAAATTACGCAAATTTCACCGAATGTAAATTTTATGCTTTTCGCTTTGATTGATTTCGTCGTTTTCTTTTTTTGTGTCTCGGACTTACAATCGAAGAAGAAATTGAATGACAAATTGTGATTTGATCACATGAAATATCAAAAGGAATTATCATATTAGAATGCTGTTTTGGTGTAATGACAATCGGTTGATTTTGGTTGTGTGGTATCCAACCTTTGTCTTCTAACCATGATAACGCATCATATGGATCGTTATTTACTTGTTTCAATAAACATGTAATCATTATATCCAATGTGTCTTCAGAGTATATCATATCTGCATCTAAAAGACACATCTTCTTGAGAGATTTTTTATGTAATTCTATTCCATTGAAACCTCTAATTTTATATGTATTTATTAATGCTTCTAATTTTACTTTATGAGAGTCTTTTTCACATGGGTATTTCAATGTTGGAACTGTATGATAGGATCTAAGTAAACTCGGAAGTTTGCTTAAGGATCGACTTGTTCTTAGCATATCTTTTGTTTTTTATTATATGATAACCGTATACCATTCAATTTCTAGACTTGATATTCTTTCGAAACTGCATATAATCCGTATATCCACCAATATACTTCCCATGATAATACATCTGTGGGACCGTTTTAAATGAGAAGTTAGGTATATTACTTACATCGTGATCTGTATACGTTACTCCATCATGTTTAAGTTGTTTTTTTAACATAATACAATATGGACAAGTAGGTTTTGTGTATATATGTGTCGAAGTTGAATTATACATTTTGGTTATATATATAATATCTAAAATGAATTTGATTTAAAATGAAAAATTACTTGGTACTTTTAGTCTGATTTTACCAACGTAATTTTTCATTATGACTATTAAAAACAAGGAACTCTTACTACGTGTGATAATCGGAAGTTTTTATGTATTTTTGGCATATTTCATACTTGCGAATCTAGGTATATCTGCGTTCAATTCTATAATATTAATCGTTCCTCTCTTCGAAACCATACGAACTCATGCAGACATAAATCACGATACATTTGAGAATCGGAAAACATGGGCAGAATTTTGGTTATTAACCGCTTTAATATGCTCATTTCAACCATGGATGTCTCTCATTCCTTATGTTGGAAATCTGACAGTAACAGGTTTTATAATAACACAATTACTGTATCGTCATGTAACAACAACTACATACCAACAGTTGTATGAGTTTGTTCTAATGCAAGATAAGCCATACGAAACGTGCAAAAAGAATACTACATCGTGGTTTTCGAAGACATTCTCTGCAGTAAAACTTTCATTACCGCCAGTAATATCTCGTTATATACTATAAGTATGTTGTATCAATCTGTGATATCATTTATTATATGTTTTATTTTAGGATATGCTGTGTCAATGCTATGGAATTCAAATTATGATAAAATACCTATTAGTGTAAGTCCTACACCGTGGAATACCGATACACTTTACATGGATAGGGCTGGTGTTTGTTATAAATACGAGGCACTTCGACGACCGTGTCCATCTTATGATTTAGCACAAAAAATACATCTATCTTAATACTTTACATTCACTGAATTATATAAAAATAAATTATTTCTTTTAATATAAATCAAAGGCGTAAAGCAAACAATCAAATAACCAAGTTTTTTTGTAAGTAACGTAAGAAAAAAGCAAAGTAAGTAAAGTAAGTAAAGTAAGTAAGTAAAGTAAGTAAAGTAACATGGATATACATGAACGCGAATGCACATGGAAAGAGTTAAACAATTGGATACACCCAATTGAGTTGAATTTATGTCCAGAATACCTAAAACATTGCAAAGAGAATTTCGAACGGTTATGTAAGGTACCACAACATGAACAACGAACCGAAGGATGGTTTTCACAGCGTCTGAAATTTATTACTGCAAGCGATGGATCATCTCCCTTGTATGTGGATGCTGATATGCTAGAACGTTACAGAAGTGGAGAGATGAAACTGAACAAAAGTAACTGTAGACTAGGTTCCCCTGTGAATCCATACAAAAACGGGAAATTAAGCAACGAAAAAGAGCTTATTCGCAAAAAAGTGACTGGAGAGAGTATTTTTAAGGGTAATGAAGCATGTGAATGGGGTAAGGCACATGAACCAACTGCGACCTGTTTCTATGAGCAATTTTTGGCAAAGAAGAAAGTTATTGAGTTCGGTCTGATGCCTCATTACGATGCGGAACGTGTACCTTTCCTTGGTGCCTCTCCGGATGGTATCACCGAGGATGGTACCAGAATGTTGGAAATCAAATGCCCTTTCAGCAATCGTGAAATAGGTCCTCCCGCATCCTATTATTGGGTACAAATGCAGCTACAGATGGAGTGTTGCAACATAGATGTGTGTGACTTTTTGGATTGTCGTATTCGTGAGTTTCAGGGAGGACGTGATGAGTTTCTTGCCGATACTAAGTACCCTATCAAAGGAATGATACTCGAAATCACCGATGAACGCTATGCTAGTTTCGATCAGGATCGTCCTCGAGAATATATATGTCCACCAAAAATCTTTATCTCAGGAGAAGGACCTGAATGCTTTCAGAAAGATGTACAGGAAATGGACGAATGGTTTTCGGAATGGGCAATTTCACAGGTCACCGAAGATCCACATGGATACATGTTTCGAGAAAACAACAAACGTGTATTCAAACGCTATTGGTATATAAGTCACTTCTCATGTGTTGCTATAAAGCGTGATCGTAAGTGGTTCGAAAAGGCGTTCCCTATCTACAAGAATATATGGGACAAGATTCTCTACTATCGAGATCATACGGAGGAATTTGAAAGAGATATACTCGGAAAAACAAATTACAAGTACATACGATTGAATAGCACCAGTTCAGAAGAGGAATACGAAGATAAACGAAAGAGAAAGCTGAACGAAACGCAAAGAGAACGCAAAAAAACAAAAGGACCATTCAAACAGTGCATGATATTGGCGAGTAGTGAAGAATCCGACTGTGAAATGGATATTATTGAAACCAGCATTCTAAGTGAGAAAATATCTAGCTTTGTACATATCAAAAAACGACGTGAACTACTTATTATACCAAGCGATAGTGATGAATAATACAATTTATTTATAACTCGAAGGAGCTTTGCGTTTTTTTGTTGATGTAGGAGGAGGAGTACGTTTCTTTTTGCGGTTCGTCATCATTGGAAGCATTGGTAGTACTGCGGTGGCACGATGGTGATCTCTTGATGCAATTTTTGATTTTTTATTTCTCTCGATGCTAGTTTCTTCTTCCAAAAGAACATAATAATTTCCACTGTATTCTTCACAGTATCGTCTAAAAATCAATAGTTCTTGGAACGATATCTGTGATCTGCCAAGTTCAATATGTTTTCGAGAACCTTCTATTATCGCAGATGTATCTGTATCTGCAACTTTACGATCTATAATACGTTTGCGTTCATCACTTAATTTAGAATAATGAAGTGTAGATACACCCCATTGAGATACGTACACGCTCGTAATGATGTGTAAATGATAAAAACGTTGTATACACAAAAGTTTTTCAGCGTTACTTTTTTTGTGATATACATCGATTCCAGAAATTCGACAGAACTCTAGCATGTCGCGTAAATAACCATTATAACGTGTGTTATATAAATTATCTCGTTGAATATACCATTGTATCGGTTCTGTCATTAATCTAGAAAGTTCCGGAAAAATAGTGTTTTCCACATCAACTTCTTTTACATTCATGTTATAACGATAATCACATATATGAGTTGTTATATTCATTAATTTACAAATATCGAGTCTTTTCAACAAAGATAGTTGTAAGATATCAATGTTATACGATGACATTTTCCCTTCATCGGAACGTAACTCTAAGTTACTCTTTGAGCATATCTGTGATTCTATGTCTATTTCGGATCGTTTTACATCTTGTACTTGTATCATTTCAGAATTTTGAGAAAGTATTTTTCTCCAACATCGCATTGTTGCTTGTAATGCACGTTCACGTGTCTTGTATGCTTTTATAGGAAAAATAACATTCTTATTGTTAATCAGAAGAGTAAATCCGTATGTATTTGAAATAATACTTTTCGGAAGTGGTACATTCGAATGTAATACATAACTTTCATATATCATAAGTAAAAGATACGAAAATAGTAAACCGTATGTTAGTAATTGTTTCAGTTTTAGGTTTAGGTGAACAAAATACATTCTAAACATTTAGAAAACTCTAATTAAATTTTTTACACATATCTTACTACTGGATTTCTCTATTCTTTTACGGTCAGATATGTATTCATTTAAAGATATATATTTATCGTAGAATTTAACGTTTCTATACATCTCAGATTTCCAAAAGTCACATTTTTGAATGTTTTGAATATGAAATATCGTATAGCTCTTAAAATATATATTCTTAAGATGTAACTCATATATAGGTTTACTACATTCGATTGAGATACAACAATTCTTACGTTGAAATAGAATACTTTGAACATATTCAGAATCGATTCCTATTTGCTCTACAAACGAGTATGCTATATCAGAAATTATGTGTTCAGTTAGTAAGGTATCCGTAGATATAGTTTGTAATTCAATCTTAGGTAGTTCGTTTAGGTCATTCTGAAGAATGTATACGTTTTCACATACATTACTAATAAATCTCTTGCTATATACGAATAAGTTAAACTTCATATAAAAATTATAGTTTAATAAGGAATATCATTTTAAATTTATGAACATAGATTTAGATAACATTACTAAATGCAGTTCAAATAATACTTCCAAGAAAAAAATAGCAATCCAAATAACTAAAAAAGACAATAATAATGATGAAGTGACTCAAAACGAAGAAGAGGTCCTTAATCTAAAAGAAAAGGTTGAAGTATCTGAAGCAAAAGATATTCCTGAAAACATACAAAAGATGATAAAAGAAGGGAACCACGATTTAGCCAGATTGCTATTAGATAGATTTGTGAAGAGCGAAACCAATGTAAAAATCCGTTGTTTCATTGTGTTGTCAGAATTATGTCAAATAGTTGGCATGAAAGAAAAAGGAATCGAAATACTGGATTTAGTCATACAAAAACTAAAATCCGCACTCATTATGATACACAATAAATTGAGCAAGGAAGAAGTTGCATTTTTGGAAAAAATCGAAAGTCAACAACAACAGAAACTCAGGGAAAATAAAACTGTACTCGAACCTGACAAAACAGAAACAGATACAGAAACAGAAGAAAGTATATCCATTTCAAATGAACGTGAATTACGAGAGGTTTTCCGTTATTGCAAGGAGCTATGTCGAGAAATAGCCAATCTGATCTGTCAAAAGGCTGTTCTTCGTTCTTTAGACGGAGGTGATATGCAAGCAGGAATAGAAGGATTGTTACTAGCGAAACAAATCGCACCAGAGCATTTTAATGTTAAACGCCAGATTGTCTTAGCACAAATGTACTATCGAAGACTCGAATTCGAAGAAGCCAAAAAGGTTCTCGGAGAGTGTGGTGATCCAATTTTCGAGTTTCTGTCTCAATTGATTGTTCCAATCATGTATGATAGCACCGAGGATATTCATAAAACACGTGAAACACTACTCAACAAAACCATACCTGAAATGCAGATGGCGTTACGATTCGGAGAGAAAAAGAAGTATGTTTGCACGAATCTAGAACAGTTTAATAATCATTATTTGCCAAATCTTTTCAACTACTTGTATCCACTGAGTTATCAGGGAATAAGCAACAAAAAATTGCTATATGAACAGGCAGATATACTATTTAAGGTCTTTCCGTTTCTACGCTATGAAACCCCGAATTTAGGAAAACGACGTGTTGATTGGAAAACGACCAAACCTCGCATTGGATTTATTAGCAACAATTTTTGCCTACATTCTGTATCGAGAGATCGAGCCGGAATCATTCGAAACATATCCAGAGATCTATTCGATGTGTACGTTTATTGGTTTGCACCACCAAAGGATAGCATGGCAAGATACATCTACGATGGAAAACAAACAAATATTATTCTTCCGAACGGGTACTTTCAGAAACGTGGAACCATTGCGACACATCATTTAGATGTTCTGGTGTACTGCGATATCGGTATGCACATAGAAACATACTTTTTAGCTATGGCGCGATTAGCAACTTATCAGATTACAACATGGGGACATTCTGATACATCCGGTCTACATACAATTGATAAATATATTTCATCGGAACTATACGAAAGACCCGTAAATGCATCAGAGTTCTACTATGAAAAATTGGTACAACAAAAAGGACTATGCACCTATTATCATGCTATACAACCTACAGATATAAACAGTGAAAAGATACAAAGTATGCAACTATCCGATTTTAATCTTCCAAACGCCAAACGTGTATACTTATGCGCACAACTATTAACAAAAATACTACCATGTTTTGATAGATACGTAAACGCAATTCTAGAGAAAGATCATGAAGGGATCGTGGTCTTCATCAATTGTAACTATTCTCCAAAAATCATACGTCAATTCATGAATCGTTTAGAAAAAAACATCGAACCCACACTTATCGGTCGTGTTCATGTAGCTCCTTGGCAAACCAGCGAATCCCGTTTTATGGCATTAATACGAAACGCCACAGTTATATTAGACACATATCCTTTCGGAGGATGTAACACCACATTGACCAGTTTCGATATGAATCGAGTTGTAATATCACATCCTGGTCCATACATAAATGGAAGATTTACATATGGATTTTACAAGAAAATGGGTATACTCGAAAAATACGATAATCAATCGTTGTATTCACCAATTGTCAATTCAATCGAAGAATATGCGAATACTGCAGTGGAATACGCTAATAACGAACAACTCAGACATATGTTAGAGAACGATATTGAAGTTACATGTAGAAAGTATATATTTGGAAACTATGAAAGTGTAACAGAATGGAACGATACACTACTATCCATGACACCACTTGTAGAAGACAAAAATAAATAAAAAAATATATCGATTAGGAATTGTTATTATTTTCTTTTAGAAGATACAGACATTTCTTCCTCTTCCTCTTCCTCGTCCTCGTCGTCGTCATCAATAAGACCCATTGTTTCTTCAGTGGGATAACATGAAAAACCATTTACCCATTCAATATTACTATAGTCTCCAACTTCTGCATCCTCAATTGGTACAATAGCTACTACATACTCTTTACGTTCGAGTATCTTTAAAACTATTGCTTTCATATTTGTAGATGTTTTTGTTTTAGGATGGGTATATATGTAGTATACACTATCACCTTCTTGATATCCCAAACGATTGTTCATACTGTAGAGATGTCGAGCCATTAGTTTTCCAAGTTCTTTCGCAGATATATTATCTTCTTTCTCATCATCATTTGTCTGATGACTATATATATTATCGTAAAATTGATGACCAAGATCCTCATCAACCTCATTTACAGAAACATCGCTATCCGATGCAGATTGATGTTCATCCTTACTAATGAGAACTTGAAGTTTTTTTTCCGAAGTTGACATACTCTACTTTCTTCTGCTATATATCTATGTATTGAGTAATTTTTTGAATATTCGAACGCAATCAATTTTGTTGTATCGAAACAAACATTGAGCTACTCTCTGAAACTCCTGCAAAAAAATGTGTATGTAACTGTTTTATTTCGCATTTTCGATTTTTACCAGAAAGCAATCTTTTTCTACGAGATTTACTTTTTACTAGAATTTCTTTTTCATCTCCAATACAGACCACCGTACCCCGATTTTGACGAACATACGTCCATAGAGGTCGACGAATGTATTTCGTCATATAACAACTTTTCGCATATACCGTAGTGGCAACCGGTGGCAATTTAAATGTTTTATGATGAATTGCAATTCCACCTAGGAGTTTCTTACTATCACGATACATGTAATTGTTTTCTTTACTGTAAATGTGAATCTTCCACATCTCACCATGCGAAATACGCGGTAAGTATGTATTGTCCTTCATTAGAAAGGCACTAAATATATAACGTTCCATTTCATCATCGTAGTCAGCTTCCATTACGGTTTTATCTCCGTACACCAAATACACCTTATAGGAATTTGCTAGTGGTACATAGATATCGGTATACAAGTCTGCACCACTCAATTCTGCTTCATAATAGAATGCAATTCCATTTTGACTGTTTTTCTTTTCAAGTTTCCACTGTGTTGTATGATATACTGCATTGGCATTCGTTAATTCATCGAGAGATACAAGACAATTTTCTGGTACCTCGTAATCTTCACGCTTCAGAATGATATTCTCTTTCAGAAAACTACTTGTATCTAATTTCATACCCATTCGTCTACCAAAATCACGTATAAACATATAAAATATGGCATCAGTCATATCATCAAAACTATCTGATATGTTTTCGTTACTGGATGAGGATGATGCATAAAATGTGATTGAATTGACATTTTGATTCTGTTTTTTTAATTCCGGAGACAATTGATGGGCTCTCTCCAAGGTTTTCGCAAAACATTTACTATCCTTGTTGGTAACAGCCTCAATATCATACTCTGTATTGTTGTATGACAGAATTATATTATTATTCGACAATGTTTCTACTAAATGAGCAGGAAACCACTGATCATATATACGATCAAAATAATATACACAATTTGGAGATATATACATAGAATTACATGTGGCCATTTCTATCCGTTTCAATATATTATTTGATTATTTTTTTATTTACTTTTACTTACTTTTACTTACTTACTTTTTTGAATCAATAGAGTTAAGACCTTGGACATCCTTTGGTTAGAAGAGTACCCGTGTTTCGAATCTGATGTATCTCATCTATAGTCATTGTTTTTGGCGTTAGCACATTATGATATGTATAATCACCGTTTTCTATTTTTCCGTCTGTGATACATGATATACATAACAATCTAAATCTAAACTTTGGAATTTTTATACAACCTATACAATGTGTATGACAAAAATGTAAACAACAAGAGCTACAATAATTAAATACACTTTCGCATGTTGTACAACCTTCGAAATTACAATTTATTCGACTGATAGACATTTTGCATATGTTATTTTTGATTTTATTAAAAAACATTCACCGAATGTAAAAATTAGGAACTTGGGCATCGTTTTACTTGTTAGCATTTTTTGGTTAGAAGAAGACCTTTGCTTTTAATGTGTTGTAACTCATCAATTGTCAATTGTTTGGATGTTACACTATCATAGTATGTATAGTTTCCGTATGTTGGTTTTTCGAAAAACCTATCTTGTGATAAACATGATATACACACGTATCTTATTTTGAAATGTCCATAACGTACGTCTACATAATGTTCTTTACAAAATTGCAAATAACATGATTTACAATACTTCACACCTGCATATGTACAACCTTTAAATTCACAACACATATTATTTGCGTTTCTTTGTTGATTAAACCGAACATATAAATTCACCGAATGAAAAATTTATGAACATTTACATCCTTTCGTTAGCAGAGTACCAGTATTTTTGACCTGAATTATCTCATCCATTATCATGTTTTCTCCTGTTCTCATATTACGATATGTATAAACGTGTTCTATATTTCCGTCTGTAATACATAATATACATAACAATCCTCCTATTCGTTTATGTTTATATTTATAAAAACCTATGTAATGTATATCGCAAAATTGTAAACTACATGAACTACAACATGTATGTGTACTATAAATATAATTGGGACAACCTTCGAAATTACAATGTAATTGAGACATTTATTTTTATTGTTTTTTATTGATATTTATTATAAATTCACCGAATGAAGAACTTTTTTAAGTATATAAATTCACCAAATGTATTAATTATGACCCGGGCATCGTTTTGTGATAAGAGGACCTGTAGATCGAATCTGACGTAGCGTATTTATTGGTACTTGATCGAGTGTTTCACCATAATAGTATGTATATCCATATATTGGTTCTTCGAAAAACTTACCTTCTGAAATGCATGATATACATATGTATTCGTGATTACTTCCGTATTTAACTATTAGAAAATGTTTTTCACAATACATCAACTCACATAAATCACAGCTAGAACTTATCGATCCCCACTCACCATCATCCGTGCAATCTTTGAAATTACACCAAGAAGAAGACATGTTTTAGTGTGTTTCTTTTTTCGTGTTTAGTTGGAATATAAATTCACCGAATGTATTAACCCTAATTCAATCGCGTAGCGATACGAATAGGGAAATCCCATTAGATCCGCCTAAATTCTTAGGCGCATGTTCTAATATGGGTTAATTATGACCCGGGGCATCGTTTTGTTAGAAGAGAACCGCTGTTTCGGATCTGAAGTATCTCATCCATGGACAACTTTTTTTTGAATCTTTCACCATAGTATGTATGTTTGTATTTTGCTTTTTCAAAAAACTTACCTTCTGAAATGCATGATATACATACGTATTTTAATTTCGTCAATACAAGACTTGAGGGGTAGAGAACACAAATTACTTGTATAAAATGGGAAGAACAAAAGTTCAAACAACATGTTTTACATACAACTGTGCTCCCCCAGCTCATAAATATATCATTAGTGCAACCTTCGAAATTACATAAAGAAGACATATTGAGTTGTTTCTTTTTTTCGTGTTAAGTTAGATGTAATATAAATTCACCGAATGTAAAAATTAGGAACTTGGGCATCTTTTTGTGAGAAGAGATCCACTGTTTCGGATCTCAAGCAGATCATCCATTGTTAATTTTTGATATCCATCATAATATATATACTTGTATTTTGGGTCTTCGTAAAACTTCCCTTCTGAAATGCATGATCTACATACGTTCCATAGATATCTGTTGTATTTGTGAATTTGGTCAACTGTTATAAAATGTTTCTCACACCAGCGCACTTTACATAAAAGACATACAGTACGCAGAGAGGAATAGAAGTAAATATTGCAACCTTCGAAATTACAAAAAGACATGTTTTCGTTTGTTTTTTTTCGTGCTTAGTTGGATGTAATATAAATTCACAGAATGAATAAATTAGGAACTTTGGCATCTTTTTGTGAGAAGAGATCCGCTATTTCGAATCTGAAGTAAATCATCTTTGGATAACACTTTTTTGAAACTTTCACCATAATAGTATGTATATTCGTATTTTGGTTTTTCAAAAAACTTACCTTCTGAAATGCATGCTATACAAACGTATTTTTCATTCGTCAATACACAACTTGCAAATGCAAATGCATAAATTACTTGTATAAAATGGGAAGAACAAAATTTCAAACAACATGTTTTACATACAACTGCGCTTCCCCAGCTCATAAATACTTCATTAGTGCAACCTTCGAAATTACATAAAGAAGACATGTATTGAGTTGTTTCTTTTTTTCGTGTTTAGTTTGAATATAAATTCACCGAATGTATTAATTATTACCCTGGGCATCGTTTTGTTAGAAGAGAACCTCTGTTTCGGATCTGAAGTATCTCATCCTTGGACAACTTTTTTTTGAATCTTTCACCATAGTATGTATGTTTGTATTTTGCTTTTTCAAAAAACTTACCTTCTGAAATGCATGATATACATATGTTTTTTGATTTCGTCAATACACGACTTGGGGGTTTGAGCATACAAATTACTTGTATCAAATGGGAAGAACAAAAGTTCAAACAACATGTTTTACAGCTCATAAATACTTCATTAGTGCAACCTTCGAAATTACATAAAGAAGACATGTTTTGAGTTGTTTCTTTTTTTCGTGTTTAGTTTGAATATAAATTCACCGAATGTATATGGAAACTAGGAACATACATCAACGATTCTCATTCCGAGTAAAAGAGACGAAGAAAAGTAATGAGCAAACCACAAAACTCTTGTCTGCACTGCATTGAACGTGGAGATATTTGCAACGACTTTTTGTACGATTATTCAGAAGATAATGAATTGCTACAAAGATGCTGCAAATGTTATACAATTTACAATGTGAAATCCATTAAAATAATAATTATATAAGTATATATGACTACACACACAAAACCACTTGTTGTTACTATGGAGTCCGGTAAGGATTTTATTCTGGCTCCAGGGACTAGAATTCTTAACGGTTTAAGTATACGCTGTAGTATATGCAATCCGAGACTTCCCAGAGGTAGAGAACAAATGGTGGAATCCACGACGGGTGCCCCATACACTTTTAGAAATCAGGTAAATCGCGAAATGTCGCCAGGTAGTGAATTGTTTATCCCATTCACTATTCCAGTAACATTTCAAGGTGGACTTAGAGTTACATGTGCAGCATGTTCAGGACCTGGATCTGCACCAGTAGAATTTGTTGCAAGTAGCAATCCCACTTTCGAAGGGTTTAATGTAACATATAACTTGCTGTTTAATCCTATTAATATAGTACTTTTCGTACTTTTAGCATATCTTATCTTAAAAAAATAATACGATCCAATTAGACTTATTGAAAGTAAGAAACTTCGAATAACATATTCGCATCCTCAATAGATAGAGGTTTCCAATTATTGTTAAAAAAGTTAAGAGTAAACGTCATCCACGGATTGTTTTTTGCAATTTCTTTGTTATACAAAAGTTCTATTGTATGTGGTTTAAACAATAGACATTTCTGCTGAAATGAGTACACTCCACATACATTTCGATAGTTATTGTTATCGTTACAAAAACACGATGCAGGTCCTTTTTGATAATTGTCTATTTCTTTTATCGTAATATATATATCTTCTGTTACATTTAATACATTCATAGACTCAATACGTATGCTATCAAGTATACACTTGCTATATGGAAAGTTTAATTGATAACATGTTGTAGCATTTTTAATGGTTATATAGAAGAAACTCTTACGAATCTTTGTTATATCGATCGGAAGTTGTGGATGTGATGATACTTTCTTAATCGAATTTATGTAATTCTCTAGATCATCATCATAAATATCATTTTGTTGTTTTCTTGTTTCGATTCTTGTATCTGTTGGTTGATTTTTTACATGTTGCTTGGTGGTTTCAATTAGTGGTTTTGCACTCATTTCACCAAGTGGTTTATGTAGAGGGTTAATAGTAACACGCGCCTCATGATCATTGGTTCGTGATTTTTTTATTCTATCAAAAAGTTCTTCTGGACGAGGTTGGTTATCATTACTATCTATGGTATTTATAGGTATCAACTCCTGTGGAATCGCTGATGTTTCTTCTGAATTGTTTTGAGGAAATATGATCTGTTGCATTTTCTGTCGTTCCATTCGTTTGTCCATAAGACGATCTGTTTCTTCGAATGTTTCGTTCTGGTTCCCAGAGGGTGAGCATTGTTGCATGATAAAATTATATGCATAATCGAACGTTTTCTTGTTTAGAAACAATAGTATCTTATCTGGACTTGCGGTAGTTGTTTTAATAGTAGCTAGATTAGAACTTAATACATACTTCATAGCAGCTAAAAGCTCATCCATAAATGTATCGTTCAAATTGTGGTGTAAGGTAACTCTAACTTTATTTCGAAGTTTTTCAAATAACACATTCACGTTCAACTCTGAAGTGAATTTTTTTGAGATTTCTTCCATAATATACACTTACATGTTTAAAGTTTATACATCAATTACCGCAACTTAACCCTAATTCAATCGCGTAGCGATAAGAATAGGGAATTCCCATTAGAAATGATTCTTTCCGCCTAAATTCTTAGGCGCATGTTCTAATATGGGTTAATTATGGTTGATTATAGAGAACGTTACATATATCTCGTATAATATTCACATGATGTTGACGATCCGGACAACCGTTCACAAGAATGTTTCCTGTTGCAAAAATACGAACATTTAACCACGCTTTCTCAATACGAATACATGGTTGTAATGCACTGTTATCCATGTACGTATAGCCCAAGTCGTAAACCTTAAAACGCGTCATTAATTCTTCCAAATTCTGTCTTTCTGGAAGTTTTGTACAAGAAACAATTGTCGATATACAAATGTTTTCAACTCGTGCAATATGAACTCTACCATATCCAACATTGATATCTACACAAAGACGTTGTAAGAGATACTTTGCATTTTCTTCATTTGATGTTGACATAGAAATTAACTTTAGTTGTTGATCACTACGCTCATAATTCAACGATATTTTGATGTAACCAGTAACACCAGTCTCATAGGTTACAGTTAGTTGTCTTTTTTTGGGACAAAACTTTATCGTGAATGTTTTATCGATCACGTTATTCAGAACATTATATAATCGAATCAATGCTTGTGATTTCTCTCTCATACCATCCTGATACATTCCAATGTTCTCAGGATCTTCCAAGTCTAAATACAATATTCCAGTAGCATATGCACGTGATATGATTATTTTAATGAATGGATTACCTGCATGATCGGTTATATTTTTAATCGAATTAGTCGCTTTGAATTTCGAATAAATACTACTACAAGATGTATCCATATTATATTTTTGTTCTATAGTTTCTGTTTTATCTGTAAGATATCATTCGGTGAATGTGAGTAGGAAAGTAAGAAAAAAAAATTCTGATACTATAATTTTTGATTTTTGATCTGTCTTTTAAAACTTTATATATGTATAAAAAGATGCCACGAATTCGCATACGATCTCGAAGAAATCGACCTAGAAACATTGCTGAATACTTCCCAATTGTCGATAATTCAGAATCAGATACAGATGAAGAAAGTAATACAGAACCAGAAGAACAAAACTTACTTCAACATGTACAAAATGCTTTACAACATTACAATGACAATGATATGAATGAAAGTTTGAAAGAATATCATGTATATGATTTTACAAAAGATGTATTATTCGATCAACATTCCTATTGTAGTATTACAAAAGAACTATTTAGATTTCCAGTTCTCTGTACTGATGGGCAAACATATGAAAGAAGTGCCATATTAGAATGGTTATCAAATCATGAAGAAAGAAGTCCTATAACACGAGAAAGGATGCCACCAATGCTCATGGAACAACCTGAGTTCAGATGTATTATACTACGTAATATGCATAAAGAATGTAATAATGATCCATTAAAAGAGTTGTATTATTCTTTTTTAGCATTAGATATAAATACGTTCTCAGATGCACTTTCAAGATGTTGTCCAGAAGAACTAGATGTACGTTACTTCTTACGTCAACTACGAATTGAGCTACAACTCAATGACACAGTTACATTCGTTTCTCCCATCTATTTTCTGTTTGGATATCACATATTTAGCTGTGCGAATGATGACGAACTTGCGGAATCTTACTTTTTAAAGAATAATGAACTTAAGTCTAAACTACGAGAATTTATTATATGTGTCAAAGATTATCTTGAATCTTAACAGAATTAAAACCAGAATTATAACGAACCACAATACCTTGTTATTGTTTTAACACCTACACATATATTCCTAGGTCTCGCTAGGAGTGTATCAGTA
>Ga0210043_1000749_pt1 | contig 32935 bp, 30 predicted proteins | sample CryGeymet201501t_FD_183990 | JGI IMG/M metagenome (GOLD analysis project Ga0210043, IMG submission 183990) | Groundwater microbial communities from Crystal Geyser aquifers in Utah, USA - Crystal Geyser metaG 2015-01t (SPAdes) (version 2) | ecosystem: Environmental > Aquatic > Deep subsurface >... | reverse complement strand
TTTGCTCGGATTAAGTTGGCTAGTGTAAGTCTGGTAGATTCTGATATTAACCCGTTGTTTGCTTTTGCTACCAGTATGACGCTAACCCTCAATAACAACGTAAGCCCGAATAAGGCGATCGGAGTTCTTGGTGCGTTTGACGTCACAGCGGGTACCTTCGAAGTAGGCGGTGAGCTTACTGCATACTTCGCTGACGTTGCGGCGGTGCAGGCGGTAAGAAATAACGCAGACATCACGCTGGACTTTGCGATGGCAAAGGACAACAAAGCGCTCTTGTTTGACATCCCATTGCTTGCACTGGGTGGCGGTCGACTTGCGGTGGAACAGGATCAAGCTATCACCATTCCCCTAGAAAGTCAAGCAGCTGAATCAGCATTTGGATGGACGCTGACTTTTCAGAGCTTCCCCTACTTGCCGAACTTAGCGATGTAACTGTACGCTACGGGTTTTAACCCAAGCGGAGACTATGATGAGCTTATACACTAACTTCAAAACGGACCCAAAGCTGGAGAAGGATGGTATTGTCCTCCAGTACGGTGAGAACTCGGAAGGGAAACCGATCGAGATTACGATTGCACGTGCAGGCGGAAGCAACCAGAACTATCTGCGACGCATGGAAGTCAAAGCGAAACCTTTTCGCAGGCAAATCCAGAACGACACCATGGATCGCAAAGCCATGGAAGCAATCATCCGTGAGGTGTATGCGGAGACGATTGTTATTGGCTGGACTGGTGTCGAGGATCAGGACGGAAACCCGATGGCCTGCACGAAAGAGAATGTGGTTAAGCTGTTCAACGACCTCCCGGATCTGTTTGGGGATATCCAAGAACAGGCACAGCGCTCGTCCCTGTTCCGTGCTTACGTAAGGGAGGACGACTCAAAAAACTGATAGAGGTTCTTCTGTATCAGCTTGAGCAGGGGCCAACAGAGAAAGCAATCATAGAGCAGGCTGCGCGAAACCGTTTACCGTTGCCAAAGTCTATTGAGAATGCTCCATGGATTGCTTTCGGGCTTGAGCTGTACTTTGTCGCCTTTCTGGATTTAACGTCCTGTAGACAGCAAGGTTACGCGGAAGGGCCTATCGCTTGGCTAACGATTAACGATTATGCTGATGTGCATGGGTACGAGGGAGAACAACGTGAGGATCTCTTTTATCACATTCAGCAGTTAGACATCGCTTACTTGAACCACAAGAGCAAGCAGATTAAGAAGGCGGCGGATAAGGGTATAGGCGAAGGTAAGAAAAGTGGCAAACGACCTGAATAGATTTGCGCGGAGGATGTTGGCAAGAGGTGGGCAGGTTGTCACCGAAGCTGATAGGACTGTGCGCAAGGTTGCCCTCGCTGTTGATGCCACTGTCGTACTTGCAACACCCGTGGACACTGGTCGCGCTCGTGCAAACTGGCAGGTTGAGCTAGGTGGGCCTGCGTCCGGGGAAGTTGGCAGGGCAGGTGAACGTTTTTCTTCTACGACGCCTATCGCGCAAGGTGCAGCAGCTATCGCGCTCTATAAAGGTGGCCCTAATGCTTCGATCCATATTACGAACAACCTTCCATATATAGGCAGACTGAACGACGGACACTCAGCACAAGCGCCCGCGGGTTTCGTGGAGCAAGCTGTTCTAAGAGGTGCCGATGCAGTACGTAACGCACAGCTTCTCAAAGGCCCGGTGCGCTAATGGCAACTGAACGGATTGACATTGTCATACGCGAGGACGGTTCGCGCGTAGTTAAACGCAATATTGAAAGCATAGGTACAGCAGCCAAAGGCACTGATCGCGTGCTGGGGGCGTTTAAGCGAGCTCTGGGAGCGCTTAGCGTGGGGCTGGTTGCAAAGGAAACCCTACAGCTTGCCAACACTTTCCAAAATCTGCAGAATCGTCTCCGGGTTGTGACCACAGGTTCGGAGCAGCTTGCAAGTGTCACCCAGTCGCTTTTCGAGATTAGCCAGCAAACCCGGTCAAGTTTCGAGGGCAGTGTTGAGCTGTATTCCCGGCTTGCAATCTCAAGCAAAGAGCTGGGCGTAAATCAGAACCAGCTTCTGCAATTCACCAAGAGCTTGAACCAAGCGATCATTCTTAGCGGTGCAACCGCAACCGAAGCAAGCGCTGGTCTTATTCAGCTCTCACAGGGCATGGCTTCCGGTACCCTTCGCGGCGATGAGCTGCGCAGCGTGCTCGAGCAACTCCCAGCGGTTGCAGACGTTATTGCGAAGTCACTGGGTGTTACCCGTGGTGAACTCCGGGCAATGGGTCAGGACGGTAAGATCACAGCTAATACCATCCTCGACGCCTTTGCAGGTGCAGGAGACGAGCTGGAACAGCGCTTCTCCAAGACAGTTAGCACCACAGGGCAGGAACTTACCAAGCTCAAGAACGCGATGCTCTTGGTTGTTGGAAAATTCTTCGAAGCAAGCGGTGCAGCTAATGGGCTTGCAGAAGCGATCAATTCTGTTACCCAATACGTCATTAAAATGCTACCTCAGATTCTTGGTCTAGCCCGGGCTATGGGAGGCGTCCTAACAGAACAGGACGAACTGACAAGCGGGACGAAGGTGCTAGCAAGTACCTTAATCGTATTGCAATCCGTATTCATACAACTGGTTGGAGTGCTGAAGAATACTGTGGGCACAGCATTCCAAGCGGTTGGGAACCAGCTTGGTGGCCTTGCTGCTGCCATTGGTGCAGCGCTCAGTGGTGAGTTTGCACAAGCTGGTGAAATCCTATCAATGTCCTTTAGCGATACTCAGGACATTGTTGTCGCGAGCAGTCACGAGCTTCGTGATCAACTAATAAGCGACACCACAGACACGATAGAAAAACTGGTTCAGGTGTGGGACAAGGGTGCCCGTTTAACTGCGGCGGCGCAGAAGAACCTTTTTGAGAATCCGAATGCTGGTGCTGACGGAGCTGTTGGCAAAGGCTCAGCGGTAGACCCTGAAGCGGTTAAGGCATTGGAGAAACTTCGAGAAACTCAACAGGGTTTTCTTGATGGCCTTAATGAGGAGCGTGCGGCGCTGGAACTTGCTGTATCCGCGAATATGGAGTACGCGGACGCATTGCAGGAGGTGCAGATCCGTCAGCTAGAAGCGCAAGGTGGACTCGCTGGGTTCGGGAATCAAGCGCGGGATGCCATTACTGCAATCAATGCCCTCAATGCGGAAATCGAAAAGAAGAATGCACTTGAGGAGGATGCAGCCCGGATTATACAAGCTATCCAGACACCTCAGCAGGAATTCGGAACCCAACTTAAACGAATCGAGGAGCTTTATAGCGCGGGCAAATTGAGCGCTGAGGAGTATGCAGCAGCTATCACCATGATTCGGGACGAGCTTATTGAAGCGACTAAAGAAACCGATCCCGCACTGGATAACCTTAACGTCTTCCTAAACCGTGCGCGGGAGAATGCACAGGATATTCTAGGTGGCACCCTTGCCAACTTGTTTACAGACGGCCTTGACGACGTCCCAAGTCAAGTCGCAAATATGCTAAAAGAAATAGCATCGCAATTCCTTGCCAGCGAAATCTTCCGGATGCTTGGGCAGAGCTTTGGTGGCGGGGGCGGTGGTGCAGGTGGCGGTTTTGGAGGTATGCTTCAAGGCTTCTTTGCTGGTGGCTTTGCGACGGGCGGAGCGTTTATGGTTCCCGGTAGCGGTGGACCTGATAGTCAACTTGCCATGCTTAACGTGAGTCCGCGCGAACGTGTTACAGTGGAAACACCACAGCAACAGCGAACGGGCACGCTACAAAGCGCACCGCCCCAAGTGAACGTGAGCCCCCAGATTATCAACGTCCGTGATCCAAGTGAAATTCCTGCCGCTATGCAAGGAGCACAAGGATCACAGGTAATTTTGAACGTGATCCGAGACAACCCGGACACGATTAGAAATCTAATCCAGTAGGAAATAACATGGCTTGGCATGAAGGCATTGTTACCAGCGGAGTTGGCGTGCAAGGGCATGTGCGACTCCTTAAACACCTGTTCGACTTTATCACAGGCAACCACGTTGAAGCGGTTGCAGTAGGGTCCACGGGCGGAACAGGTTACACGGTAGGCGATGTCCTGACGGTTGCTGGTGGCACAACGAACGGTGACAGCGCACTAGCTGCACAGTTTGAAGTGACAAGTGTTGCGGCTGGTGTGGTTGACGGTATTCGCGTCAAAAACTGGGGTTCGTATTCTGCAAACCCGACAACCACGGACAACGCTGTCACGGGCGGTACTGGGTCTGGCGGTCTGTTCGATCTAACCATGCTCACCGCTGAATGGGTAGCAGACGGATCAACGAACGGTCGTTCAAGTTATGTGGACGACCAAACTGGTTTCTACTGGATAGCAACAGGCGCGAATGCAAGTGGCGTCGATCCCGTGGTTATCATTGAGGCTTTTATTAGTGCTGGTAATCCCCAGTGGCAACTCATGGTTGCCACTGGGTACAACAATGCCGCGAATCAGTACACGCAACCCGGCTCTAGTCCGAACCTTGCTGGGGCGTATACAGGTACGGAGACGGGTCGCGTACCATTGACAACTAGCTCAATTCATTATTTCTTCCAAGCGACCGGGCGTCATATACAGTTTGTCGCAGATGTATCCCCGAGCTATGAGCATGGATACGTCGGGTGTTATAGCCCGTTCGTAACCACACCTAGCACTGACTTCCCTGCACCCTTTATCGTAGCTGGGACAACAACCCGCAACGGCGAAGATATATCAGATCCTTATGCTAGCAATCACGCCTGTCTTGCTCGACATGGTAGCAAGACATTTTTTATTCGCTGGATTGATGGTACATGGAAGGATGGTGAAAATTCTTTCGCTGGTATTCGTGTATTCCCTCATTATGCAGGAACAGACCTTGCTAATCCGACAGCGGATGCTCCTAACATTGCGACAGGCAGCGGCAGTGAAACGCCTTCGACAGGTTACACTAAGGGCGGCTCAGATGACTATGTTGACGGGGACTCTCCCACGTTAATTGCACCAGCTCCGGTCGGCGTCAATAACCAGACATACCATTTGCTTCCCTGTACACTTTGGCAGGATGAACCGGGGCTTTCTCAAGTGATAGGTGAAATAGAAGACCTTGCTGGATTCCCGGGACGCGGTATTTCAGCTGAAGATCGTATGGAGGTGGCTGGAGAGCAATGGTGCGCATTCCCGAACACTAACAATTCGGGGTTGAATTATTGGCACGCCATTCGTGAGGGTTGAGAAATGCCGTATGTAAATTCATCAATGTCTGCTGATGGTGGTAATGGTGTTGCGACAGATGCTGACGACCTTATTCGGAACAAGGTTGCAACGTTCTTAACCAGCGCAACACAATTCCCAACTGCGAGCAATCGCTGGACGCGCTCGAAAGCGGACGTCAGTATTGGGACAAAGGAATACGAAGTTTTTCTTGCACCTCCTTCTGGTGCAAGCAATGTCCCATATATGAATTTCCATACAAGGGACGCGCGAATCTTTTTGTTTCCTAGCACCGGGTTCTCTGGAACAGAACCCGCTTACGATCAACCCGGATGCCCAACAACCCAGCCTGACGATCCCGCGGGCGGCCCTGTCGGCCCTAGCTGGGAAACAAGCGATAGACATGAGTGTCAATGGGTTAATGTGATGGGCGCGGGCCCTTACCTTGATCATCATATCTTTGCACCAAATGACGGTCGATACTGTTATGTCGCTGTGCAGTGTGCGACACGTAAGTGGCGCCATTTCTGGTTCGGTAGCTTTAACAAATACCACGCTAATCTGACGGGCGGTGAATTTTGTTTTGGGCTTTTTTGGGATCAGAGTTTAAGCACAATAGACAAGCCATATAATAGTGCGCACTGTTTACCGGGTGAGAGTGCAAATAACTCGGTTGAAGCAATGCAAGGCGGTGTGTTTCGCTGTCCTTCTATTCGATCAGTAAGTTCTATCTCTTGGTATAATTTAACCAATAAAAGCACATTCACAGATGAATATTCAAGTGTACAGCCTGGAACAGGTTTTTCACAGGTTAATAATGCCACGCAGACAATCGGGCGAGGTATTTGTACAGGTCGTGGAGCTTCCCTTGGAACATTGTTCTTCCGTATGGACCAATCACCTCTCTCAAATCTCATCAGCTTTTTCCCGTTTATTTTATTTGGTCAAGTTGATTTTGACGGCGACATTCGATATTGCGCGATTGGAGAGGTGCCCGACGTGTTTCGCATCAACATGAAGAACTTTACTCCAGGCGCCTTGATTACAGTTGGATCAGATGACTACCGAGTGTTCCCCGTGGTAAACAGCGATGTGATTAACACACTTGCTGATCAGGAGTATTCTGGTTATGAGGGATACGCTTACAAGGTCACACCGTAATGGCAGCCGATGTCTCAGCTGCGCTTGTCAGTTCAATTGTCAGGTCAATTCCGGGGAATCCCGGTGCAGCTACACCCGCAATTCCAGGCCTACCTGAACCACGTATACTCGGCAAGCCGCCCGGTTTAGTTGGTTCTGTTTACCTTGGAACAAGGATTGGTCCAAACGTAAAGTATTCCGCTGCACTCGCTACGAGCAACGATTGGTTCATGAACAACTTGTGGATCGCTCCTCGTCCAATGTCGTTCGGTAGCATTATCAGTGCAAAGAGCATCACACTCCGTATCTTTAACACGTACCGGGGACAGACGAGAGAGCTTCAAAGCATTGACGAAACCTTAATGCTATCCTTTGGCATTAGCATTACATCCGGTGAATCGTTCCCGCTTGATATTCCATTCTTTGCTTTCGAAGATATTACATTCGAAGCAGATAGCGCTGGCCCACCAGCGTTCGAAGGCCTTATTGAATTCGAGTTCGATAACCGTTCGGTCTTTATCCTCACAAACGGTCGTCGCTTGCTGCTGTTCCCATATGAGCCCGAAGCTGGGGTCATGGAACAACTGAGCTGGATCACCGATATCCGCAAGACCCGGGACGGCAAAGAACAGCGGCGCAGTATGCGCACCACACCACGCCAGCGCTTCCTGTTCCGTATCCGTTTAATAGACGAGGATGCGACTGCACTGCGCAACCTGTTAATGAATTCCCGCACCTTAGTCTTCGGCATACCTGTATGGCACGAGGCCCGGCGTGTAACGCAAGCAGCGCTCACGGGAGCCGCTACCCTACAGGTTAGCACCAGCGCAGTTGATCACCGCTTAGGCGGCGGCCTGTTGGTTGTAAACCCTGATGGCACATATTTCGACAACTCAATTGAAACGTTCAACAGCACCAGCATCACCATGAATGCCGGTGCAGTAATTGACGTCCAATCCGGGGCATCAGTAATGCCAATTCGTTATGGATACATCTCACGGGAGGTAACACATAACGATCCTAAAGTCAATATGACAGAGACCACGGTTGAATTCTTAACTACAGACAACGTTGAGCTCGGGTTTGCTGACCAGACTGCACTCGAAGCTGAATTTGTGGTGCATCCTAATGATGGTCTTCCAATCCTTTCAGACCCTAACATGCTATCCGAGGGCACGCTGCAACGCTCATATGAAAGCCTGTACACCAGTTTGGACTCTGGCATTGGTCAGTTCCAATTATTAGCACGGGAACCGTCCTCATCTGTGTCCAGTCCGTTTTCTAGCCCGCTGCACTCCATGGAAGCGGTGTGGCGCTGGAGGCAGTTCCTGCATTGGGTTCGGGGCAACTGGGGTTCCTTTTACCTGCCCACGTTTAGAAAGGATTTGGTTGCGGTTGCAGACTTCCAACTGGACAGCGGGACGATTACCGTGCGAGACACGGGGCTCGCTGGGTATAATGCAGCTCAACCACATAAATCTATCATGCTTGAGTTACCTGATGGGACACAATACTTCGCCCAGATCAATGGTATTACACCCGGTACGGGCACGGAAATCCTTACATTCGACACCGCATTTGATACGGGTGATTCCACGCTTATTGATTCTGCGGATGCGAAGATTAGTTTCCTCGAGCTGGTACGCCTTAACGGGGATGCAGCTACATTTATTCACGAGCGCCCGGGCGAGTCCGAGCTGCGCTTTAACGTCAAGACGGTACTTCAATGACATATAATGCAATTGAAATTGGGCCGCTTGGTAGACCAGTTGAATTCTATGAATTCTTTCAGGATGGACACTTTGTCCGCGTTACTTCTGCGGATACACCACAGGTCAAAGGATCAGACACATTTGCCCCGCTGCCTGGCTTAAAGCGAACAGAACCGACACAGGGAAACGAGGAAGGGTCAGGCGAGATACGTGTGGTTATACCTGCCACCTTCCCATTGGCTTTGCAGTTTCGTGGAACCCTGCCCAGCTCCATGCCCTCCCTTACTATTTATCAAAAGCACCTCAATGACGGGGACGGTGGCTTCCTTACTATTTGGAAGGGTCAGATTGTTACCTGTGCATTCGGTGACGGCAAAGCGACGTTCCATTGCTTGCCTATCACTCGTCTGTTCAAACGCTCGGTTCCGCGTGCGGTGTTTAGCGGTCTGTGCAACAGCCAACTCTATGATGAAATTTGCCAAGCTAACAGGCTAGATTTTAGGTTTGTTGGATCGCTGACCTCAATACTAAGTGATGGTGTGACAATCGACATCAGCGGTTTGCGTGTTGGTGCAGCCGCAATCAATACCGCTCAATCACTTGGGCTGTCGAGTACAGAGCTGGATAACTTTTTCAACAGAGGGTATATCAGCACCACAGAAGAACCCGGTGAACTGCGCACCATTGTCGAGACTGACGTAGGCGGAGACCCGGATGTGGTAAGGATTAACATTCCGTTCGCTGAAGCTGACGCTGGTACCTCCTGCGAGGTGTATGCAGGTTGCAATCATTCAATCGATATTTGCAATCGGAAATTCAAGAATGCGATTAACTTTGACGGGTTCCCATACGTGCCCGGAAGCATAAACAATCCGTTCACTATTGATCTTTCGAATGGAGGTACAAAGACGTCATCTGGTACCAGTAGCCGATTCGGTGGGAGTAAAATTTAATGGGCATCTGGTTGGCATTCTTTTATTGGCTGGGATCAAGCATCCTCTCAGCGCTTCTTATTAAACCGAAAGTTGAAAACGCTAGACCCAGCGGCTTAGACGAGTTTCAAGCTCCTACTGCTACTGAAGGGCGCATTGTGCCCATCATAGTTGGTAAGGTGCGCATGAGCGGAATCAACGCGATTTGGTACGGTGATCTTCGTACCAAAGCAATCCGGGAAAAGGTTGGTGGCTTTGCAGGTATAGGCGGCAGCAAAGTCACTATCGGTTACGAGTACAGTTTGGGCGTCCAGATGGCAATATGCCGCGGGCCCATTGACGGTTATGACCGAATATGGCTTGATGATAAGATTATTTATGATGGGGGCGAAACAACCTCCAATTTCAGCATAGATGACCCCGAGTATTTTGGGGGCAAGACAAGTGGTGGCGGTGTTAAGTTTACGCTCGAGTTTTACCGGGGCACGTTTAATCAAGCAACCTCCTCCTATCTAGCTTCGTTTCAAACACCGCTGACAGCATATCGACGCACTGCATATATGATCCTGACAGATGGTGCAGGTGGCCCGGGCTATATTGGCAACTCCCCTCAGCTGCGCAACATAGCAATCGAACCTTATTGGTATCCGAACGGGCTTGCCGTTACGGGAGGCAAGCACCGCATTGGCGAGGACGCGAATCCTATTTGCTTCCTTTATGAATTACTTTCTGGGAACGACGATTGGGGCGTTACGTTCCCAGTGAATGACATTCTTCTTACTGGTGACGCTGCCGCTGGTGCTTTGCGTGCAGTAGCCGAGCAGTGTTATGACGAGAATCTCGGTTTCAGTATGGTGCTTGACCATGAGTTTGAGCTACGTGAAATCATTGTAGAAATTGAACGCCATGTAGATGGTGCATTTCGCCTAGACCTTACGGACGGACTGTTTAAGATTGTTCTTGCCCGCCCGCCCGCTGGTGCAGTGCTATTGCTCGACGAAACCAACATCGAGGAACTGGAAGACTATTCAAGGGGCACGTGGACCAATACACAGAACGAAGTTCGAATCTCCTTTGCTGACCGTGCAAAGGATTACGATAGCACCTATGCACGTGACCACGATCTCGCGAACCTGCAAATTACCGGGAAGCGATCACACGCGACAATGAATTTTCCCGGCATTAAAGATGCAGGGTTAGCGAACCGGGTTGCAGCGAGGGAGATGGTGAGCGTCGCGTTCCCGCTTGCCAAGGTCAAACTTAAATGTAATCGCTCTGTCTATGCTATTCAGCGGGGCGATCCGTTTGACTGGACTTGGGACGAATATGGCATTGTAGAGCTCCCCATGCGGGTGATTAAAATTGCCTACGGGGACGATCAGCGTGCTCCCATTACCATTGATGCAGTTGAAGACATTTATCGCATTGGAATCGCTGGGTACGTTGATCCGCCCGCCAGCGGATTTCAACCTCCTACCTTCTCCCCAGTTGCAGCGCTTGCGGCCCGGATATGGGAACCGCCAACACAACTATCCTCAACCACGTACCAGCCAATTCTTTTGGTTGCACGGAACGGTGGCTTGCATATCAACTATGACGTCTATACTGACGTCAATGGCGGTGTGGATAACCTTGTGTTGACGAACGAAGCTGTGGACCAGTGGACGCCAACTGCATTACTTAGCGGCGCTATGGTTGCAGACCTAGATGGCCCTCCACACTTCACAGACACGATCACAATCTACGCGCTCCGCGATATTACGGTTGCAGACCTTGCTGAATTTGCAAACAGCGGGGTCTATCCGGAAGCACCTAATAACGTGATCCTAATAGATGACGAGCTGGTCTATTGGACTGGATATGTTGATAACCTTAACAGCACATACGACCTGACTATTGTGCGGGGCGCGTTTGGCACGGTACCTGCTAACCACAGCGCTGACGCTCGTATATGGTTCCCAACGCTGGGAGCTGGTGTGCTTGCAGACCCGTTCAATGCAATTACCCTCGGCAGTGTGTTCCGGGTCAAGGTAACTCCCCGTACTGCAACGGGTGTGCTCGCTGTAGCTTCCGCAAGTCCTGTTCCGCTGTCTGCTAATTACACTCAGCTCTATGTGCGCCCGTATGCACCCGGCAACCCTGCTGTCAATGGGAACCTGTTTGTCGACGAAGACTGGACACGGACACCCGGTACACTGCGCATCACGTTCAATTCGCGTAACCGGCAGTCACAGTCCTTTGCTACCAAGCAAGACGACACGTCACTCACTACGGTTGGCAGCACTTCATATTCGGTAGTCGTGCGCCGTGTGGACACTGGGGTTGCTGTGGTTACACGCAACAACATCCCGGGCTCTGCTACTGGTGCAGCTTTCAATACGCAAGGGTTTATCCCACAGACGAGCCCAGGCATACCGGACGAGCTTGATTTCTACCTTGACATATATGCACGTGATGCAACTCGAGAGAGTCAGCATAAGCAGACAGTTCCCTTTGAAGTGTTTGGGTTCGGGTTGGATTTTGGTGGGGACTTTGGCGGTCAGGATACGGGAGGCACAAATTACGGCACCGTGCTGAAACAAGGTGCAGCACCTTACGCGCCGGAACCTGTGCCTGGCGTGAATACGCTCAAATCAATAACCTTTACTTTCTCAGGGGCGCCAACAGCATCCGAATCCGTGCTTGCATACTTTACAATTGCAGGCGGTGATTTTGGGATATACCAAGCCAGCACAACTGCAACGGGCAGCACTGCTGAAGCACTGGCGCAAGACCTCACAAGCGATATCACAACGCTGCTCACCACAGGTGGTCGCGACACAACAATTTGGCCTTATGTAGAGCTCTTGCGTAATGGGTCAACAGTAACTCTAAGTAGTTATTATTTCAGCTTTTCCGGATGGGTGTCGAACCTTGCTGGGAACGCTGGTGCCAATTTGACACAGGAACCGCAAGCATCAACCGGGTCAAATGTGCGCCAGAGGTTATTCATAGATTTCTGGGATTCACAACTTATCAATAATATCTTGGTTGACGTGTTAGCCCCGGATGTTGACCCGTTTTATGATAGAACTACATATAATGCGCTTATCGTTTATGGTCTCACGCATGATGCTCGCCTTGCCCTTAGCGCAACACAAGACGGACGACCAGACGATGATGGTCGGCAGTTCTCTTTGACCTCAAAGGGATTAAACGATCAGCGCCTTCTTGCATGTGCTGATCTAGTTGATGTTATTAACGCCAATACAGAGTTCTCCGCTTATGCTACTGCATCTCTTGGGCATAATACGGAACCCGTTGGCTTGGATAACGGAAACAATATTGCAATGACCCGCACCGCTGTCACGCTTATAGTGGCAGAAGGGTATAGAATTCGCACGGTTGGGCCACGCGGTGTTCAAGAGCTTGGTGGTGCGGATCAAACAGGGCATTCACAATTGCCAAAACAAATTGTTGGCCCCGCTATCAAACAATCTCTTGCACAGATTATCCGGGTGACTGCTGGACGAGGTGTGTATGGAGCCAACTATATTGTCGGTCAGACGTTTACACTTACGCTTAACGGCGTCAATATAACCTATATCGCAAGCGCTCCGGACGTAGCGCTTGAAGGTGCAACCAGTCGCTATAGAGATCCGGTTATTGAATATTGGTTGGCAAATCTACCGTCTGGATTTACTGGTACGTTTGAGCGCTACCCGAATCGCGACGTTACCCGGTCAGATGGGCGCACGTTCTTCTATATGGGTTTATATATCCGTCGAACTGTAGCTAATACACCATTCACTTACTCAACATCGTCGGGCTACGGTTCAACGACGGTTGTGACAATCACCTAGAGGACATAGCAATGGCGCAGACCCCACTCAGTAACCTTGGAATCAATTACGAACACACGCTTGGAGTTGATGATTGGAAGAATTCTTATGACGCGAACTGGATTATCAGCGACTGGTCGTTGCAGCCTTGGATTCTGAACCGCACAACAACCGCGGAACCCGGTTCCCCTGCTGTGGGCGATGCTTACATTCTGCAATCAACTCACACGGGTACAGACTGGGGTTCGGACTCCGGTAGTGTTGCCGGTTCCATTGCAATCTACGCAAACATCCCAGGCTTGGCGGATAGCTCGAAGTGGATTTATTTGGTGCCCCGGGAAGGTTGGAGAGTCTACGACCGCACAGCTAATGAGTGGATGTTTTATAACGGGTCAGCATGGTTGCAGGGAGCGGCACACATGCGTCCGATTAACCTGTTCGTCACTGCGAGCAGCTATGAACCGACAATGATAAATGTCAACGCCACCACGTACATCAACCACACTGCTCACACGCTTAACATCCCAGACAATGCGACTATCGCTGCACCAGTTGGTTCGCAGATGCGCTTCATAAACGAGCACGTGAACGCTATCACCGTCACCGACGATGCGTCCGTTACATGGCGCCGTCGGAACCTTGTCAGCACAGGCATCCCGGGCGGTAACTATGCTCTTCTGGAAAAGACAGCGGTAGATGAGTGGATGGTGCTTGAAGCTGGTGCGCTTCCCGCTTAATAGCTAGACTCGGAGCACGTAGGGTGGCGGGGTCGGGCCGAACGTGGCCCCAGCCAGCCCACGTTTTCCCGTTTTAGCTGGATTCGGGCTCCGCGTACCCTATCGCAACGAGGATTCGCTGGGCTTCCGCGATGTACCAATCCAAGCTGAGATCTAGGGGCAGGGTTGCAGGTAAGGTCATCAATGGTTTGGCACCATCCGAGCGGGGAACCTTGTTTCCTGTCTTAGCGGACACAATTTCACCCTCCTCAGCTGTGTAATACCAGCGGATTGTCTTGCCAAGGTATTCCCCGTCCTTTACTGCACCGCCTTTCACACTGCGCACGCTGACAAACTTGCAGACGTCTTTGCAGTCGCGAATGGTGGTTTCGATGGGAATACCTGTGGTTAACAGCGCCTCTACAGCGTCAAGGCATACCGTGTTGACTGGGTTCTTGTGCAGCCGCATGATTAAGTTCTTTTCATCATCCAAGTGACCCCACGGGTTAGAGTAGAGCCCCTTCGATTTGACACCTTTATCTTTGACCGCGATATAGTTGTTGACATCCTTAGCATAATAGGCGCGATACTTAGTTTCTTCAACTGAGAATCCGGTATCCGTTTCCCATTGCTTCACAATCGCTTGCAGGGTTGCAGCTTTAGCGCGTAGCGCCTTGACTGTAATGCCATCCGTATTAGCGCTAACCACGCTGAACCCAGCAAGCTCGAAGCGCTCAATAAGCATCAGCAGGGACAGTTGACCAGTGAGCGTCACTTGTGTGAGCAGGTCAGGTGAATAGAGGATACTGTGTTTTGATCCCAGTTTGCCGAATGCACCGTTGACAGTAATCTTCAATGACTCGGCGTCTAAGAGTTGTCCCGCACGCTTCGCAATTAAGCGCTTATCAACAATGCGTTTATATACCTCAAGAAATGTATGCCCGAGGTGCTTAGGGTACAGAGCAAGGTTCAATATGATTGCAGGGTAATAAGACGTGACGTCGAAATCATAAATCTGGTATAGCTCGTCTGACTTGTGTGCCATTCGGGACTCGGTGCTATGTAGACCGCCAATGCCCATCTTAAAAGTGTTTTCACCAATAGTGAGGAGCATCGCATTAAGCTCGCTAGGCATTTCAATTGACCCATGCACGCCCACAACGAACTTAGAGCTTGCCACCACACTGAGAGCCCACTGCATAAACCCAGTCTGAAAATTCATAAAATGGGGAACCTGATAGTGGTACAGGGTACCCGGTTCAATTTCAGGTCGGCTGGGTCTGTGCCCTGTTCTGCGTTTAATTTCTTCGGCGATAACCGCTTCAGCAATTTGCGCGTCCGATTTAGATCGCACGTCAATCCCGTAATCGTTGCGCAGTTGCACCCGGAGCTTGATTTGCTCTTTCAACGAATCGTACAGGATAGCGGTTTGGAGCAGGTCATTGACACAGTACCAGCGCACGATCGCCATCTGTTCAGAGCTGAGTACCGTTTCGTCTTGAAAGGGTAAGTCCTGCAACCGGGGCGCGTGCAATCTGCCGCCATACACCTTCAACGAACCGAATAGCGGTGCAACTTCGATGAGGTCAATGTGGTCAATGTTTGTCAGTATGGAGCGCACCTTTTCTTTTCGTAGTATGTCGTTCGGTCTCCATTCATCCCGGATAATAAGGTTGGTGGCATCCTTGAGCTGGCGCGGTGTGCGACCAGCAAGTGCCAGCGACGTAATAGGCATATCATATTGGATGCTGTTGAAACCAATGGTTGTGAAATTGGTAAGAATCCAATTAAGTTTTGCGACGTCCAGTTCGTACCCTTGCGCCATTTCAACGTAGAACACTGCACCAGTCTGGAGTGACGCAAATGCCGCGAGCCAATAGTTTGGATAAGATTCGATATCAAATACAAACTGATCGCGGCGTGCTTTAGCTTCTAGCAGTTCCGCTTCACCCATTACTTGCACGTTGAATGCTAGTGCTTCCTCGAGACCCGGTAAATAGTCAGGGGCCAACCATACCGGATCCGGTGGTGTGCGCTTGACAACCTCCTTCGTCTGCTTAACGACGGGTTCGTCACGCCAAAAGAACCCTAGAGCGTCAGACCTCACTTGATTGCTTGCCTCATGCCAATTATAACTCCGCGTAATTTTTTATCAATTCCAATGAACGGGCATTGCTCAGGGTACAAACTGAAGTCAATTGAGCCTACCACACCATCCAGGAGCTTGAGTTTATCGTAAGCATACAATCCGTCGATAGGCCAATTGTCAATTGAATAAGTCGACCCTTCGTCCTTTGGTTGGTCACTGGTGCTTAATATACCCTGATGAATATATACGCGCCCAGCACCGTCTGTGAATGCTTTAATCTTTTCGAGACCAATAAACAACTCCTCCCGCACGGGTGGCAAAGCCTCAGGAATTTTGTCAAGTAAGCGTTTCAGATCAGGCCATTCAGTGTCAAATAATTGGCTGCGGAGCCACTTGTGCTGCTCCTGGTAAAACGTGATTGAGTGTGTGCCTACCTGTGCATAGGCGGGCGCTTGATTGTTGCGTATAAGCTCTTTGACTGCGAGCTCTGGAATGTTGACAGTACGAGGCACCGTTGCGCTTAACTGGTATTCAACAAGGATGACATTATTCGTTGCATATGCCTTATCACCACGCAGAAGAATTCCATTCGACCACGGTCGTGAAGCATCGCTTCCGATAAATGGTGCAAGCGCTTTGGCAGCCTCTAACAACTCAGCACCATTAAATTTCATCCATTCACCTTCAGGGAGCACGTGTGGCGTCTCTTCATTCACGCAATTAATCAGATGACGGATGGGGCCTTTTGCTAGGCGCAGCTTTCCGTTCGGTGTCATGGTCATACTGGGTGGAACTTCTCCATCGTCTCCTTCGAAGCTCAACACCGCTTTGACGAGATCAACCGCCTTTGGTTTGCAGTCAATGTCAAACGGGATAGGTGAGGACAAGGCGATGACCCCATTGTATCCCCTGACCACACCGTTCTCGATCACGAAGTGTGTCATGCCTGGGACTAAGTCTTTTCTAGAGACTGACCCAAGTACAAAGCGCAACTCCTTCAGCATGGTGTGAGTCCCTTAAATAGATCCTGATTGTACGTCCTCGGGTAGCGTCTGCGTGACTCATCTATGAGTGCATTGATAACCCCGAAGCTCCAGAGGTTGTATGCTGCACGAGATTCGTAGACGGTTGCTAGACGTTCATAGGTGAAACCTTGTTTTTCTAGCGTCTGAAATACGTAGTTTTGAGATTCCTGATCGAGGTTCATTACGTGCTGATTCCAGTCATGCCTGCTTGGGGACTTTTCAGAGGTGCTGATCTGGTAGCCAATGCGACGGTGACCATCCTTGTCAACGCCACCTTCAGGCATGAGCACGTTACCGAATGCAGCGGTCTGAATCCAACTTGACGAGTCACATGAATACCATTCATAACGCTCCATGAGCTCAACGCTAGTGATACCGAACCCATGTACCTTGATCTTCGGTCTTCCTGCACCGTCAAGCAAGCGGTCCCACACTCTGTCCAACCATACAATGAGCGCCTGTGTACTTGAGCCCACCATGCCGCCTAGAGTGATGTAATCATAATTCCGTACATACCAGTCAAGATATCGCAAGTCTTCCCCAGCGTGAAAGCACGGGAGCGGTCGTACACCACGCGCCTCCATAGCAAGCTGGTTCTCATAGGTGAGCTGGGCGTCACCAATACCGTCGAGCACGGACGCCATCATAATACCATCTTCGAATCGAATGATATCCCAGTTGTTCCAAATATAGGCGCAATACTCGTCAATGCTTAGTTTGACACCTAGCGTGAATGCAGAGAAGGCACCGCTATCAAGAAAGACCTTCGCTTGGTTGAGTCGCATCTCGTCCACGAACTTCTGCTTTTGGACGTAATGGTATGACTCAAGAATATGCGGAACACCCGTGACAAGGTGTTTCTCGTGCTCGGTCAACTTGACGAAGCGGTTCTGTCCAGGCATGTATGAATTGGCGTAGACCGCTGCCATATAGATGTGCATCAGCTCACCTGTTGCAGGAACTCCGCACGGGTAGCGGGTTCACGCATAATGGCGCCGCGGAGAGCTGTGGTTATTGTATCTGAATCGGAGTGCTTAACCCCGCGCGATTCAATGCAGAGATGACGCGCTGACAACCATACGCCCACGCCAATAGGTTTGAGATGTTCTTCAAGTGCGTCTGCAATTTGATTTGTCAGTCGCTCTTGCACCTGTAAACGTCTGGCAAAAATGTCAGCCAACCTGTCCAGCTTACTAAGACCGACAATTTTTCCATTTGGAATATAGGCAATCGTGCAGCGCCCAATAACTGGTGCCATATGGTGTTCGCAATGACTATAGATTGGAATGTTCTTGCGGATAATCATCTGGTCGTAGTTTTCAGCACCGTCCTCGAACACTTTAAGCACAGAGGCAGGGTCTTGCCCGTATCCACTGCACCAGTCTTGCCAAGCACGTGCAACCCGTGCGGGTGTTTCAAGCAACCCGCCACGACCAGCATCCTCTCCAACAAATTGCAGGATACGGACAATGTTGTCTTCAATTGAAGACTCGCTGGTTCCTTCCCACGGAAACACAACCCATTTCCCAGCCCATTCCGGTTCCCGCTTGTCCAACAACGCCACGAACGGTTTACCTGTGGTTGAGACCCAATGCTCGAGAGTGCGCCCGGAGTCAATTAGGTCATCTATAATTATATCAGCGTCTTTTGCATTATCGACAAGGTTGATCCAAATATGGTTCCCGATGGCAAGTGCAGCGCTAACACCGCCCCGGGGCACGCCGAAAACCTTTATAGGCTTTTCTAATAGTGTAAGACTGTCAAAATACTGGTAGATTTCCCCGGCAGCAACTTCAGCCAATTTGTTGAGTTCTTCTTGGGTGATTGTGTGCATCATTTTTCTTCCAATGTGTAAGTGGCGTGGCACTTAGCAGTCTCTTCGATAAGTACCTCCACCAGCTTGACGCCAGTTCCCTTTAGTTTACTTGGTCCCACAGTATTCACAAGATATTCTGCCATGTTTTCTGCTGTGGGATTGAAGGGAAGCCACACAATTGATTCTTCAATTGTGTGTTGAATCCCATCTGTTTTGTCAGCTGCAACGATGCCCAGCATTACCGGGTCATGGCCCCATGCCAGGAACTTGTGATCCCAATTATCTTCTAACCACATGCACAGCTTTTCTTTGACAACCCCGAAATCAATAACCCGCCCCAGTTCGTCGAGACCGTCTGATTCACAAGTGAAATAGACCCGGTAGTTATGGCCATGAAGGTGCTGGCACTTGCTTTCGTGCCCTGTTACCCGGTGACCTGCACTGATATCGTGATATCTCCTAACCCTGAAGCGACTCATACTCTACAACCTCTTCCAATCCATTGATCATAAATGCGGTTCGCCGCATAAAGCACGGTCCACAGGTTCCGCAATGCTTTTCACCTGCTCGATAGCAGCTCCATGTGAGGTGCATTGGTGCGCCCATAGCTCTACCCAGTGCGACGATTTCATGCTTCATAAGGTTGCCCACGGGCATTTCAATTCTGACCCGTTTTCCGTCCGCTACAGCAAACGGGAGCAGCTCGTTGAACTTGTGTATGAACTCAGGTTCATTGTCCGGGTAAGCACCAGCTTCCTCGAGGTTGTTTCCAAGGATAAGTGTGTCGAACCCTTTTGCCTCCGCGTATGCAGTAGCTAGAGCGAGCATGACAAGGTTTCGCGCGGGCACCCATTCATGAGCGAACTCAGCACCCGCTTCACCGCCAGCAATACCGCCATCAGCTTGTAACAAATGCGAATCGCTTTTATCATAGATATGCATGGGTAACACTTTCCACGGGACACCGAGATAGTCAGCTACCTCTTCCAGCGCTTCAACCTCCCGTTCCTCGGCTCTGCTGTCATAGCGGAAATGCAACAGCGTGATATCGTAGCGTAGCGAGTGCTTGGCCACGGTAGCTGCGACAACCGAATCTAGCCCTCCGCTACATACTACGAGCGCCTTTCGGGGCCCCTGTTCGCGTATAAGGCCGATGCTGGTGATTGAACAGTCTGAGCTGTAACCTTGATATCTAAATCTGTTGACTGTGTAGGGTTTAACCATGACCGGCGCGTAGCCTGGCGGGAAGTAATGAGCAGCGGACGCGAAGAACGTGCCCACCTCTGTCGTGATGTACCAGATCGGACGATAGTTTGCAGCGACGAAGAGCTCATCTGTTTCGCCCGCGTGCATACCGAGAATGGCGTAACTACCTTTCAGACAATTAATAGTCTCAAGAAATACATCAAGCTGACTGTTAACTTTAGCCAGCTTGAAGTCAGTATTCTGACCTAGTTGTTCAGCGATTGCAGCGCTGTCAATCTTGGTAGGAATTTCAAAGGTACGGAGATCAGCATCGTTAGCGATTGTTCCATTGTGTACGATACTCCATGTGCCAGAGGTGTATGGCTGTTGATCAACCTCACTCTTATCCAGAACAAACTCGGTAGTCGGTTCAGCCCTCAAGTTCGCTATAAGTGCAGCGGACCGGGTCATCTGTTTGAAGAACAGCATATCAATATCAGCTGGTGCAACGCTGTGTTCTGGACTTCTCCTTACATCCTTTGAAAAGTGAATTTGATAATAACCTTCATACTGTACCGCAAACCCACGCCCGTCCCTGCCACGCTCGTGGCTGGCACTGTAAATAAAACGCATGATGTCATTGGCTTGATTGAGGCGAAAACTTGTGGTCAAGTCGTAAACAAGCGCTCCGATAATTGCACACATTAAGGCAGTCCTACCATCTTATGAATTTGAAGTTGAAAGATATAACCGAAGTCCATGCAAGATTTGATGCAAGCGTCCATGTGTTGCTGGTTAAGACTTTTGCATCCAACACAGTCGCAACCTTCATCCATTGGTTGCAGGTACACGAGCCGCGCCCATTGTGCTGGCGGGCGAGCTACCTTCGCCCGTCTTCCAAGCACCGTGATAGGCAGTCCGTCAGCTGGGTCCACGTGTTTTGAATCCATGACGTACTTGTAACAGCAAGCAAGGTCTGGAACTTGTTTATTTACCTTCGCAGTCTTTGGGCTGCATACAAGGTACGTTCCGAACCGTTGGTCAGGAGAGAGGTTGAAATACACGCCTGTAGGCGGTGCAAGCGTACCGTTCGATTCGATTTGAATGTAGTAACCGAATGAGACTAGTTCGTTAATGAGACCCGTTAAGTTTTGCCTGAAAGGTTCCCCGCCTGTAATAACCACAAGGCCTTTATGTTCGTATTTGCGAAGCTCGTTAATGAGCTCGCCTATACTGTAGTCCTTGCGGGGAGTGGTGTAGCTGGTATCACATGCTGGGCATTGCAGGTTGCACCCTGCCAGGCGAACGAAGGTGCAGGGCGTACCACAGAAAGGGCCTTCACCTTGTATGGTGCGGAAGATGCTGTGAACCGAAATTTCGGGGCGGTTGACCCGCTTCTCGATAGGTTGAGCATTGAGTATTGACATTATCCACCTCGGGGGAAAGTGGCACAGGGCGCCTTTCGACGCCCTGTGCGGGGTTGCCCGTGCGCTGGGAGTGTACCCTGTCGCGCTGGCGGATAGCTACGCTGTCGCGGTTGCAGCCTTGTTCGGATTAGCAACACGACCAGTGACACCGTTGAACTTGCGCCAACGGGCGTATTCCGCACGCACGTTGCCTTCGTTCAAGCCCTTGGCCTTTGCAAGATCCATTGACTCGCCAATGCTTGCCGGTGCGCCGCTCTTCTTTGAAACGCTGTCAAAGATACCCCACGCGATCCCGCACTTGGTATCCGGTTTCGGACGACGCACACCGTTCACTTCAGGCATACGGTTAGCTTCGCGGGCAGCAACCTTCGCCGCTTTCTTCGCTTCGCGTTCAGCTACCTTCTTGGCTTGTGCAGCTTCGCGGGCAACAGCCTGTTTAGCTTTCTTCGCTTCGCTGGCAGCTTTCTTTTCGGCGGCAGCGGTTTCGCGCTTGGCTTTGGCAGCAACCTTTTCAGCTTCCTTCTTTGCTTTAGCAGTAGCCTTCTCGGCCTCGATCTGCTCCTTGGTTTTCTCGGTCATTTTAATCTCCCAAATTTTGTTAGCGCGATAGACGGGCGCACTTTAACAGCTCAGGACACCTCACACAAGGCCTTTCATTAGATACGAGCTTTCTGCCAGCGTCCTAGTTCACTTGAGCTGCTGGTGCGCTTGACACCGTGCTGCCTTTCAAGTGTGTCCATGATACGCTTGCGGAGCGCTAACACTTGAGTCGGGACGACGGGTCTACTCTCTTCCTCCCACAGTTGATCTGCCACCTGCCATATGGTGTCCCGGGTGCTACCAGCACGGGGAACGGTTGTTTCCTTACTTTCCGATCGCTGTGGGCTGGCTGGGGCAACGATCGAGATCGGGTCGGTAGGGTTCGCCTTCAAAATGGGCGGTTCCCATAGGTTAGCAGGTCGCCCAGGAGTTGTGCTTCCTTTGACGTAACGAAGACCGTGATGGTTGCCATTGCACTTGTTAGCCTGCATCTCAACCTCGAATGGATTCACGTCAGACACTGGTATCTGATCTGCAAGGTGCAGCAACATGGCGCGGAGCTGTGGACCGTGCAACCGGGTTTCCTGACCCGTGGTGTTGAGGTATAGTTTCTGAAGCTCGGTTTCCGTTGCACCCTGCAACATGCTTTGACAGTCAACCGGCACGATGTCAACCGAACCGGGTGCTTCAATGAATGCAAGGTTAGCCACAACCTTGATCTCAGGGTGCTTATGGACAAACGCAAGCCGGTCCATATCAATTGCGATGTACATACCTCACCTCAGCTTGGCTATTGCAGCTCGTATGCTGGTTCGATATGAAACCATACTAGGAACCAAGTCAGGATCACCTCCTGCTATATTTGCATCAGCAATGTCGCAGCAATTTTCCAGCTCATCCAGTAACACAGGGATATCTATCTCCAGCACGGTGACGGGTTGTTTAGGTGTTGCACTCTGATAGCGTTCAAACATATCATTCGCTTGCTCCGCTGTCAGGTTGTACGACTCCTGAAGCTCTGGTTCGTCGCATAGTATGCTAAGTTTGTGGCGGATCTCTTCGAGCTGCAACCGGGTGAACGTTTTCTCATTGCTCATGTGTGTCTCCTAATTGGTAGACCATTATAAGACAATTCAGAAGCATCTGCAAGTCACGAAAGTGGGCACCCGTCCACAGGTGCCCACTTTCATTCACGTTGCGCTCTTACTTTGCAGTCTTAACACGGCCAGTGACACCGTGGAACCGACGCCACTGGTAAAACTCGATGCTCGTATTGTTCTTGTTCCAACCATGCGCCTCGGCAAGCTCCCGTGCCGACTGTGCAGTAGCGGTCTTGATTCCAATATGGTCAAACGCGTCCCAAGCGGCGCGGCACGTACCGCCAACCGACGGGCGCTTGATACCGTTCTGCTCGTCCCGGTCCTTTTCAATTTTGAGACCAGCGGTTGCAGCTTTGTCCACCTTTACAGGTGCAACAGGTGCAACAGGTGCAACAGGTGCAGCGATGCGGGTCAGCTCGTCACGCATTCCACCAGTCGTCAACTTGCTGTACTGGATGCCTGCACTTTTGCAAGCGGCGCGGAGCTCGGAGCGGTTCATATCTTTGATTGACTTGTCCATGTGTGTCTCCTAGTGGTGTTGATGAAGTTAGTATGAAGCGATTGGTCCCGGGTCTAGCTACGTTGTTTTACAAGGAACGTCCTTGGGGTGCTTCGCCCGGGACCAATCTCACATCATGGTTCCCACTATAGACAGACTAGATTAGATGTCAATAGGATTTTGCAGAAAAGTCTAAAATAATTTTAAGTCATTGATAAGTCTAGAAAGGTATATCGTCGTCATAGTCATTATTCGGAGCTGTGCTGGTTAAAGTTCTGACTTCTGCGCTTTGCACCTCTACGCTAGGAGGCGCACGGGAGTCAGATATCTCAATAGTATTGAATGCACTACCGTCAAAGCACTGCGAAAGAATTTCAGGATACTTCTTATTGATCCATATTCGCAAATGTGTCGCCACTGGTAAGTGCTCCACAAGGAAGAGCCCTTGTGCTGTGGTTTCGGGCACGCTGCTCCCTGCACCCGGTATGCCTGCAAGTGCAGCACGCTCCCGCCACCATGCACGCGCCTTGCGAGCTGCATAGCCCTCATGCTCTAGACACACATATTCACTAAAAGAGTGCAGCCCGCAATAATAGGTCACTTTGATACTAGGTGGGCGGTCTTGCTTATCGTATTGACGAAAGGTAACGTGATCAACTGTGAAAATTTCGACAACGGGCATTTCACCCTTAATAAGATCCTGTGTGCTTGCTTCTTGTTTGAGCTTGGTGTCAAATTGAAATTCAAAGCCACAAAAGATGCAGAACCGCACACTGGCGTGATTAAGTGTGTTGCACGCTTCGCAGAGCTTAACTGGGGCATCACCCGCCTTTTTCCCCTTCCGCTTAGGGAGGACCGGATCGTTAATCGGCCCCAGGCGACGTGTATTGCCGCTGAAATCCAGGACAAGACAGTTTTCCTTCCCTGTTTCAGGGCTGGGGCGCGTGCCACGACCAAGCATCTGAACCCATAACACGGTTGACGCGGTTGGGCGAAGCATAACAATGAGGTCGATGGCAGGAAAGTCAAACCCTGTGGTCAGGACGTTGTTGTTAACCACAGCTCGCACCCTGCCCGCTTTGAAATCTGCGATCTTGCGGTCGCGTTCCTTATCAGACATCTTGGAATGAATTGCGTGGCACGTTTCACCCATCTCTGTCATCATGTCTGCAATGTTGTTCGCGTGCTCAATACCCGCTGCAAAGATTAACCAGTGCTTGCGACCTGCACCAAGCTCGAACGCTTCCCGTAGTGCGCGGGCGGTGATATCATCCCGGTCAATAGCGCTCTGAAGCTCACCCGGTATAAAGTCGCCGCCCCGCATGTGAACGTTATCGACGTCAAGTAACAAATTCGTCTGTCTTGGGATCAAGGGTGACACGAACCCTTCGGCTATAAGCCGATTAAACGCCTCGAGACCTGTTATATCAAAGCAAACATCTGTGAACAGGGCATCTTCACCCTCTGCGATATGCCCGTGCCCAAGACGCCACGGGGTTGCAGTAAACCCGATCACTTTTAACTTGGGGTTAATAGCGAGGAGACCTTGTATGAAGGTCCGATACATGGTTGCATCCTTGGGGCTTACAAGGTGCGCCTCGTCAATGATAATTAAATCAACGCGCCCGAAACTGACAGCATGTTTAGCAACGGAACCAATCCCAGCAAAAATAATCCCCTGAGTGGTGTCTCGCTGTCCAAGACCAGCACTATTCACGCCCGCGGGTGCGCTTGGCCATACCTGTAACAGCTTGCCATAATTTTGCTGGATGAGTTCCTTGACGTGAGTGAGTACAAGTATTTTCTGTCGGTGCCACTGTTTAAGAGTTGACTCAAGGAACATAGCGATGACGATACTCTTACCCGTGCCCGTTGGCAGGGCGCAGACGGGATTGCCCTTCTTCTGCTCAAAATAGCGGTACAGCGATCCGACACACTCAATCTGATAGCTACGTGGAATGATTTCCATTTAGAAGCCGGGCTTCACTTGGTAGTCAGTGCAGCCCTTGAGCTGGGTTGGCACGTCAATAGCACCATGTATCGCACAGCTCCAACCCTTGTCTTCTGCGTTCGGTTTACTGAATTCGCACGTGCGGCAGTTGCGGTCTGGCGCTTGCTTGAGGTGGCAGACGGGCCTATGGTCACAAAACCTGCACTTCCAGAAACCCGGTGAAGCGTTTATTTTTTCTGGTGGCAGTTCCATCCGCACCAGTTGCGAGCCCCTGTCAAGAAACCGTGCAGCGGATTCCGGGTTAGCTGGAATCAACTCAGCGTAAAGCTCGTCTGTATTTTTATTGACAGCGAGGTAAAGGGTTGCACCAAGCCCCATCTTCGTCATGTAGATATTTGACTGAACATAGTGCTCGAGCTTGGCTTCATGCACACCCTTTCCCTTGAACGGGACTGGCGGGTTGTTGTTCGGATCAATAAAGTGATCGATATACTTCTGCCAGTTGTCCCCAGCAAGGTCTTTGAAGGATTTGTCATTGTGCGTCTTAGCTTCGATTAGAACCGCTGTACCGGGTGGCAAGTCTGGCAAACCTATAACCACACCATCGCCCGATCCGCCAATGTGCCCAGCTTCGTGGCTGATGCGGAATTGCTTGCCGTTCTCGTCTTGCTGGTACACCTCGCAACCAATCATGAGGAGCAGGGCAATGAACCGTGCTTCTTCCATGTGCCCGCGGTTAAACAGGCGCAGAATCCGCCCGCTGAAATTTGATGCAGTAGCCCATCTGAAATTGTACCAAATAGCACGCGCACAACCGCCACCGAGTATGGATGCACCCATGTGAGAGCGGTGTGCATCTTCGTCGCTGCGATAAATGTCCCCAATGTGGGGCAGTACCCGTTCAAGGTGCTTTCGGTACGAGTTACCCTGATCCGCTTTGACTGTGTTGTCTATTAGCGCAAGGGTCTTGACTGGTATGTGAAGATGAGTCATGTCAAAAAATAGGGGCGCCTACTTGCGCAAGCGCCCCCAAACTCCCCCTCTATCCTACTGCTGCCAAGGCGGCACAGCCGCGGAAGGTGCTGCTGGCGCTGCTGGGGGCTGCGCTGCTGCTGGTGCCTGCCACGGGGGCGGGGCAGTGCCCTGTGGGGCGGCTGCGGGCGGTGGTGCGCTCTGTGGAGCGGCTGGCTGCTGCGCCCAAGGCTGCGCTGGAGCAGGCTGTCCCGGAGGTGCCTGCCATGGCTGCTGAGCGGGTGCAGCGGGTGCGGGAGGTGCTACAGCACCAGCGCCCGGAGGTACTCCCCAGCCAGCCGGGGTTGCAGGCGGTGCAGCGGCAACAGGCGGAGCACCCGGAAGAACGGGATTCGCGCCTGTTGCTTCGTTGATACCCTTGTACGAGGTGATTTCGTTCTTGTCATCATAGACGCCGTTCTTGTCTTTGGTGATTTTGACCTTCACCTTGAGCGGGATACCGTGCAGCTCCTGACTGTCAGTCATCTGCAAGGAGCGACGCTGTTCCTTTACTGCATGGATAATGCAGGCGAGTTCCTTGTATGCAATCTCAACCGCTGTCGGATTGTTGTTGCGAAGGTTTAACCGGGTGAAGAGTCTGCGACCTGCATACTGCCCGTCAAGAATCTTAAACTGGCATTCCAGGTATGCACCGTCCCCGGTGCTCGTCGGTTTCATTTCCGAGCTGTCAATCATTGCGTTATACCAGCCAGCGGGCACGGGATCCATGCCCATATCTGGTGAGGTATTTGTCGCGTCAAATGGTAGTTGTGCCATATCCTTAAACTCCTAAAATTTTAGAAAACACTCGGCCCAAGTGAGGTATTTCAATCGTAGCGAGGGCCCCGCTTCGATCTTTAGCTTCGTACTGAATGTCTGGTTGTGTTAGCAAGTAACGATAATTCTGATTTGTTTGCGGGTCAGTTCCAATGCGCAGGCAAAACACTTCGTCGAAGAAGTATGGCAGCGCTGGGCCCAGTTGGCGCCCAGGCATTGAGGGCCCGTACTTGGTAGCGCCAGTCAACTCGTCTTTGAATGGTTCTTGCTTAGCTGCGAAGTAAACGTGCTTCCCTTGGATATCGCGGAACTGGCGAATCTTGGTTGTCATCTTCTCAATGAGCTCCCCATATGCTTGGCGCGGGTCTTTTACTGTGCGCTTTGCATTGTTGAGGATCGCTTCACCCATTTCGGACACACTATCCAGCGAGATGCTCTGGAACTGCTGTGCTTCCTTGCTCCGGGTACACCACAAATAAGCCTCCTCGAAGTCCTCCATTGTCTTGATCACAATGGTTGGGATGTTGTATGCAATGTCAGGGCACCCGACTCCCCACATGCGCTCGAGATTTGCCCGGCGGAGCGACAACGTGCCCGCTTCTGCGCTAATGAGCACAGGGTTCGGCAGGGTAGCGGTGAGGGCTGTCTTACCGTAACCAGCGGAGCTATAAACGAGCGCCTTGATGCCTGATAACTCTGACGCGCCTTCCGCTGTGGTGAATTGCATTGCCATATTCTATCTCGAACTTGTTCCGGTGGTAATTATAACCCGTGCCTGTCCTAGGAGCTAGATTTTTCAACCTCAAGAACTGTGCCACAATTCGGACAACAACCTGTCGCCTTTACACGTGCAGCACAGAAACGATCCTCAATACGATTTGAAGCGTCAACACCAGGATTCTTCAAACGCTCGAGCAGTTGTTTGAGCGCCCCGGTTAAATTTGGGAAAAACCGCTCGACGTGAATAATTACTTCGTCATCCCCCGCTGTGCGGTGCAGGTTGGGAGTCGCAGATGTGCGGAAAACATTCATGTCCTACTCCATGTCAATCGGGTCGCGGAATGCGACGAACTTAGGAAACCGAGGTTTCTCTTTGACCCCAGTTGCTTTGAATGACTGGTATTTGATCGTCTTGCCAATCAGGTTGTCTTGGTCTTCCCACAGCTTTTGGCGCAGCTCAGCGGTGAGCCCTTTACCCGTACCAACACTGAACTCGACACCCGTGGTCAATTCTTTTACCAGTAGCGTTCCAAGGGTACCCTTTGGCACCATACCCGCCTTCGCTGTGCTGCGCTGGGTGTTTCCCAGTGCGTTGACGCTGGCTTCGTTGGCATTGTGCATCTGCTCTTCGTAACCGATGACAATAGCTTCTCCGTCAGCCCAGCGCTTCACCTTCAGCATAATCCCTTCGCGTGCAGTGCTGCGCCCGTACTTGTAAATTCCACTTGGGGAGCGAACCATTATGCCCTCATAACCATCTTCAAGGCACATGGTTTCAAAAGCGTTCAGCTCAATTTCGTTTCTGATAATAGTTTGTGGCAGATGCTGAATGCGGGTTGGACCGTCGAATATCCCGTCCCGCACAGCTCGCATTATAATTTGATAACGTTTGCTGAAGGGCATGGAAGGTGAGTTCCAGAAATCAAAGACCCAGTAAGTGAAATCAGGTTCACCTGTACGACTCATGACACCGCTGGTCGTGGACTGCATAGCGTTCGGAGCGTTCGGTGGACCAACAACCAATTCACCATCCAAGCCGTCATACAGGGTTTGCCCTAGTACCTGCTGAACGTAGGCATTCGGAATCAGCTTGAGCGAATTGGACAGCACGGTGGCATCTTTAACGACTGCACGAATGCCGTCCAGTTTCGGACTAGCATACAGCGGGAACACCAGCTCCTTCGCGTCTTCTGCTTTCATTGGCTTCATGGGTGCCTCCTGTACTTGTCATAGAGTTCCATGCTGTGTGGAAGTGCTTTGCGAAGCAGAATGTCTGCGGCGCGTGCAAATTTAGCGGATTCGGATTGCGCGTGCCCGTGGTCTCGTAAGCTCAGAAAGTGCATGATGTTATGCAAGTCTTGGCGCCAAAGCCAATGGGTGTAATGATTTAGATGCAGGTGACACCGTGCCTGCTCCATAGCAATACCGTCTTGAATGGACTCCTGATAATGCTTATACGAACGTCGACAGTCCGAGGACAACCGCAAGCGGTACGCTACAGCCCGATCAACCTCCAGCATATCCTTCATATTGACAGGTTGTCCGCCTTGCTTCTTATCCTTAGTCTGAAGCACGACCTCTTCAATTTCCGGAATGTACCATTCAGCAGGGAGTTCGACGTACCTGCCGCTAACTTCGTTAATCGAGACTGTGCGGTGCCGTACGAACTGCCGTGCGACGAAGATTGGCATCTTCATTTCTAACCACACGACAACCATTTCGAAAGGCGTGGTGTGCTTGTTCTTCATCAGGTACTCGCACAAGCGCAAGTCTTCCTCACGGGTGCGCCCGCTGTCCATCTGGTCGAAGGACATACGTGCAGCGTTAGCGGGGTCAACGTCGTCCGCGTCGAAACGTCGCTGCATACTACGATCAGCGCCATCGCTGTTGCGCCGTGTTGGGCCCGCTACGTTCCGAAGAGCGACATACCCGTGATCCAGTACCGGGAGGAATAGGATCCCCTTGTCCGCTGGTTCCCCGCTCATGCAACACCCGGAGGCGGCGTGCCACCTTTCTTCTTGCTTGGCGGTTTGATTTCCATTGAGGGTGAACCATCCTTAATGATTAAACACTGGTCGAAGAGCTGTTTTTCCTCCTCTGTCAGCGTGTTGTACTCACTCTTCACCAGCTCAGGCTTCCACTGCACCAGCTCGTCAGGTTTAAGGCCCTTCTCAATAAACACGTCACGCAATGTGCGCACCGTTGCAGGGTCGACCGAGCGGTTGATACTATGCACGCCCTTGAGTTGGTACCCGTCCGTCAGGACATGGGTATTCGTGCCTTCTTTTGGGTCTGGGAAGAAAGCGTCAAACACCCGCTTTCGTAAAAGACCCTCTTCAGACTTGAGCTGACTAAGTCGCTTTGATATCTCATACCATTTAGCGATGTCTGCTTCTGTGACCTTGTTTTCTGGCACTTCTACCATGTTGTGCTCCTTACTTGGTTTCGCCCGGGCTATTGGGCATTCCGATGAAATTGCGCGGGGACTCAATCTTCTTGTCCGCGCGGCCGATTGCTTGTGCGTCGCTATACTTGCCCGACGCATACCGAACGCTCAGTTTCTTCATGTTTAGCGCTTGGATGTCTGCATCCGTAAGGTCAAGCATGTTCAGAATCGCTTGGTAATAAAAGCGAAGGTCACCCAGCTCCTCTATCAGGTGGCGGATGTCCAGTGGCTTGCCATAGACCCAAACCTTTTTCGTCTGGTCTAGGATTTCACCTGCCTCTCCGCTGATACCCGTGCTGGCGTGGTGCAGCTCCTCAGCGGGCGTTGGCATGTCCTTGGCAAGGTTCTTCACGAATTGTGGATATGATGGCAGCTCGTTTGAAAGCTGACGAACAAGTACGTCTCGAATATCGCTACGAATATTCTCGAACGCTCCATCTGGAATTTCTATCTTAAATGTTGCCATGTCTATTTCCTATTGGTTGACGCATTGTGCATATACGAAAGCTCTAATACAAGATTAGAATTGTTTGAATTCCTCCAAAGCACGTGCAATTCGATAACACTTACCCTTAAAAGCGTATTTCTCCGTCGTGTCTTTTGCAGCCATTTCCGTGATGTACCCTCCGTCGATAAGGGACTGCACCGTTTGCTTGAGCGCTTGTGTACCGCCTTGACGTGCTTTGTAGAAGACGCTCACCCGTGCTGTTCGCTTCTGTAAGAGCGTATAAGGCACCACACCATCCCCCAGCATTCCGTCGGGTATGTTGTAACCTGCCGTCGCCCCGTTGACCACAGCGTCGTAAATCACGCTCAATAGCTTTTGATCGCGGGTGTCGTCACCTGTACCAATGTCACCGCTCTTTAAGCGTTCAATCATCATTTGGATGTCACGGCGTACAACGTTCTGAGCCCATGTAACATGCACCGCACTGACGACCGGGTTGTTCCAATTATCCGCGACTGCCATAATCGAAGCGATGCGCATAACTTTCAAAGATGCACGGTTCCACATTTGCCGCCAGCGCTCGTCGTTGCTGCTGTTGATTTGCTTGTCGCACTCAATCTCGAAATCAGCGTACAGTTTTTTGCCATCCTTGTCCGGGTGTACTTCCACAGACTGCCCACGGGATAGCAGCTCCTCAGCACGCTTGCACAGCGCCCCAAAGTATTCGACAAGGTGTGCTGGCGGTGTTTCGTGCTGGTCCATGTTGAGCGGCGGTCGATCGCCTTCATGTGTGATTGTGGTAAACCGGCTTAGAAACCCGTTCTCCATCATATCCTCTGACAAGGACTCATAGAACGCTTTGGGAGTGGTTTCGCCAATCATGCTGTATGCAACACCAGACACCGCTTCAATGTTGTTGTCCGCGTTCGAGTAAGTGATGCCACCGACTATCGCTTGAGGCCCGGACTTCTGGTACAGGTCAATCATGGTGGTGCGCAGTGTGTTCAACGAAGGGTTCTTCCCGGTTGCGTCATCGCTGAAGGCTTTAAGCCGCTGGCCCCATTCCCCGTTGATGTGCAGAAACGAGTCATTGATGGCGCAGTGCTTAATGAGTGCCTGTCCAGATGCAAATGAGTTGAAGCATATGAACCGCATGATAGAGGGTGCATACTTGAGAACGGACTTACAGAGCGCGGCGATACCGCTGTGCATAGCCTCCTTCCCGATTGCGGACTTAGCAACAAGAATGACGTAGATGTTAAGCCCTGAGTTCTTAATGTGCCACGCTTTCCCGGTAATACCTGCCAGCAACCCCAGCGCCGCAACGATTGCAACCTCCTTAACCGGACGCGGTGCGCTTTGGTAGATGAAGGCAGCAAGCGCACCCGTGCAACCTGGAGGCCATTCTAGCTCCCCGTGTGCAGCAACAACCTCAGGCGCTACAGGTGCAGCCATTGTCACCGCTACTTGTGCAGGGGCTGCGCTGCCGGGGCCTGTGGGCCCGCTGGTGCCCGCATTCAAGCGAGCCGCCTCCATGCGTGCTAGTTCATTCTTGGCAAGCTCCTTCGCGGTCGCATATCCCTGTTCTTCTTGTGCTTGCTCATATGCTTGTCGAGCTCGTATGATCTTGAGGGTATAGTTGAGATATCGGTTGTCCTTGATAGCTTTAGGACGTTGGCCCAAAGCGCTGGCTCTGAATATCCTGCGACATTGTTCATTGGATGGTGAATAGAAAGTAAGCATGGACATGAGCGCAAGGTCTGCCTCCGACTGGGACGGGTACCCTAGCTCCTGCCACCGCCCCTCCCACAGCGGAACCGCTTTAGATGCATTTTCGGCGCTCATCAACCGTGCATGAATGCTGGCGTCGTCTTGTAGCTGTGCAACCTCTGCAAGCGCTACCTCTGGCGGGTTCTCCGCCCTGATTTGCGCAAGCACAGCGTCCAAGTGATCTTGGCGTTCTGCGATAGGTAAGTTGACGATGACGTTACCAGTGCAGAGGATGTAACGTTCCTGAGAATAGATTTCAACGCCCCGACGCCTTAAACCTTCACCGATCTTGCCGCGAACCCAAACGTGCAGCCCTTTGCCCCAGACACTGACCTCCGTATAGGTTGCGAGGGAATAAGCGTACTCCAGGAATTCGTTATATTCGCTCTGCTTGGTCCACTTAGAAGGGTCAACCGCTTGCCCCTTGCGGGTTTGCGAATCGCCGTCGATAACGTCAAAATCTATACAGGTGAACGGGTCGTTCTTGTGCAGCACATAGCCAATATGAATGCCCCGCTGGTGTGCATGGTACGTGGCCCAGTTGTAGCTCATCCACGTGCGCGGATCTGTGGAGCTGGCTTTGTGCATCTGGCCATCCCCGTCCACATAACAGGGAAT
>Ga0210043_1000748_pt1 | contig 32946 bp, 46 predicted proteins | sample CryGeymet201501t_FD_183990 | JGI IMG/M metagenome (GOLD analysis project Ga0210043, IMG submission 183990) | Groundwater microbial communities from Crystal Geyser aquifers in Utah, USA - Crystal Geyser metaG 2015-01t (SPAdes) (version 2) | ecosystem: Environmental > Aquatic > Deep subsurface >... | reverse complement strand
TGATACCAGGAGTACCCTCTAGCGTGTCATCTGGGGCTATATTTACTATCTCAGGTAGGTCTTGAGTTCCAACTGTTAGACCAGCGTCTCCGTAACCGGGGCCATTGGGAGAATAAAAAGAATTGTCTGGTTCTACATAGTCTCCACCTCCTGCTACTAGCACGTTAGCACTATCAAGAGTTCCATTTGCGTTTGTGTCTAGAACTGTATTTGGGTTTATATTTCCACTTATTTCTGTAGATGTAGATAATACTTTATCTGGATCTGTTTCTCCACCGGCGCCACCGCCTGCTACTTGATAAAATCCTGGCGTTCTATTAGGCAAAAACCCAGTTAATTCTTCAAGAGTAGAAGATGCTGCTGGCTGTAGAAAATCAGCATCGACAGGATTCGTACTTGCAAAATCTGCAGCAGTAATAATTGTATCCGAAAAAGTTGGAGAATAATTTGTTAAATCTATGTTTGAAGAAATAGCATTGTATCCAGTAACTGGAGCTTCCATTACTGTTGAAGTGTCGTTAATCTTAAAATCATATGTTGCGTTTTCACTTACAATTACATTGTCGTGCAAATTAAAAGAAGACCAACTATATTCTGCACCGTTAGAAGACATTAGATTTACATCTTGATTTTGATAAGAGCTATTAAAATAAAAAGTATTATATCTAATTAAGTAATTACTAAGTTCTCCTGCAGATAGTGATTCCCGGAATATTCTTGGCACACTTATATTCCAAAATCTATTATTTTCAAAAATTTTTGAGGAGGTTTCACTGGTTTGAATAAGACAAAAAGTCGCAGGCCAGACACCCGGTTCTTCTTTAAAATCATGTACATCACAATTTATAAACGAAACGTCTCCGATAGCCATTAAGATACAATTTTTAGATAAACTTCCATCAAATTCACATGATATAAAAATAGGCCCAGTTGCAGACCCGGCGATTGGTCTAGAGTAGTAAAGATCATTTGTATTGATTGGTATAAATTTACAATCCTGGACTTTGTTTGCTCTATTACTTACCAAAAAACCTAAAAAAGCATTATTGTAATTAGCAGTAGGATTATTATAATCTAAAGTAAATTCTAATCCTTGAAAATAAACAGAATCTGAAAACACATATCTTGTATCTGCGTTAAGGCCAAGTAATACTTTTGTTTTTGTAGAAAAGGAGGCCGGGTCTCTAATTAAAGAAAATCCAGCACTAATGGAAGATTGAGCATTTAGATAAGTACTAGTCATGGTAGCGGCCCCTCTGTGATAGACTACATCTCCGTCTACAACAGTAGATACAATTTTATCCCAGCTAAGCCAGGCATCTGCCCAGGATGTTCCTCCATTTGAATCACTTCCTGTGTCTGTATCTACATATCTAGTTGCCATTATTCAACCTCAATCTTTCCGTCTAAGTATAATTTTTCAATTAAAGAGATATGATTATTTATTACATTTTTAGGAGGTAATAAACCATCGCAAGTTTTTAGATCTTTTATTGCTTTTTCTTTAATTTTCTGCTTAATCTCTGGTGTTAATTCCGCCATATATTTCCTTATCTAGTAAAGTATATAATAGATCCTTTCTTCGCCATGTTTTCATTTGGATCTTTTAATCCATCGTCATCGCTGTCTATACTTAGATTTACATTGTTAATCATTTTGTAATATTCTTTATCATAAAATAGTGATTTATTAGCCCAAAAGTCATCATCTCCATCGCTCAAATTGTTAAAGATCATAGACAGGGCCTTGAAAGTAGCTGCCATTCTTACTTCTTCTATATCTAATAGGTCCCATGGAGTTATATAAGCAACATCTCCGCTTGTTAGTTTATTATTGTTGTTATTTCTAAGCCTTTGTAGTATGTAATCTCTAGCTGCCACATGGATATTGATATGAGAAGACAAAGAACCTAGCATATCTGTAGACAATATTTGATCGTAATGTCTTTTGAGCTCTTGATCATCACTGAATACTATGTTAATCCCTTTGATAATCATTGCACTTGTAGTAGCATCAGCACTTATTCGATACCAAAACTTTTCTTGAGAATTTATAGTGTTAACAATTTGATCTGTTTGATTTCTTTCCCAGCTTAAAAATGCACTTCTTGTTAAACCTTTAGTATCATCGTGATGAGTTATTGACGTCCATTCTGCGGTCTTTTTGTAGTACTCTAAGCTAAGGGTAGCGCTTACGGTATTAGGTGTCTCAAACTCAATATAAACCGCTGATATGGGCTTATAAAAACCGATGTATAAGTAATCTTCTGATGTTGCTAAAGTGATAGTAGATGTATCTCGTAGGTAATCACACAAAGAGGCTGTATGATCTATAAATGTTCCGTTATCGTCATGTAGAATTGTTAATTTATCTTTAAGATTGATCACTTTTACTCCTATTAAAAATTAAGGAGCTTATCTCTTATCGATCAACTTGTTTAACAGTTCAAATTGTTTAACAGTTGATTCTCTAAGCTCGTCCCTCAATTGATGTATCTCTTTCTTCACTTCTTCTAGCTTATTGTTATGCAACTCTTTTAGATGATATAGTTCTTTATCTATATAAGTGCGCACTTCAATTAACTCTTTATCTATTTCTTTTTTGTCATTCATTCTAACCTTATAAACATAAGCTAAAACTGTTAAAAAAACTGAAATAAAACTTATAATTATTCCCATTTCATTGGCTGTCATTTTCTATCCCTAAAAAAAAAGGGGCTAGCTCATGAGGTAATATCCCCGTGGGCTAACCCCTGCGATTATTCCGTTAATCTATTTGTTATTTTGCGAATACTTCGAAAACGAATTTAACTTTACCAGCTGTTAGAGCAGCAGTAAGGATACCCATATCGATCTTCTCGCCAGCAGTAAGCTCTACAGGAGCTGCACCAACGTGAAGAGAGTCAAGAGTAAGAGCCGCTACAGCTGTACCACCGATAAATTCATCTCCGCCAGTCTTACCTACGTCTAAAGTCATCAACCCATCAGAGGTACAAGCCTCCTGGACTAGAGCGTGACGCAAATGAACGATGCAATCGCTCTCTGCTTCTAGAAGACTAAGGTCTCCAGTTGCGCCTGCGTCAACACTAAAGTCATAAATAACTTCAATCAACTCAGAGGCATTACCGAATTGCTTACCACATCTTTTCTTATTTGCTACATCAGCCATATATATTTCTCCTTTTTTTGTTTATATTAAGATAAGGCTTAAAAACTAAGCCCTATTTATTAAGCTGTTACTACGATATGTTTCTTATCTCCATCGATTCCAAGAGCAGCTCCGTAGATGATATCTAGAGAGATAACATATCCAAATTGCTTATTAGAGTGAAGATCAGAGATTTTAAAAGTAGGCTCTGTTTGCATAACTAGGTGCATGAAGTCTGGATGGAAAAAGAGACCGTAGTCGTCAGTTTCTCTAGAGTTATCTTCAAACAGGTTAAATCCAAAACGAGGGAACGCTACTTGTCCACCGATGACTGGGTTGTCATCAGCTGCGAAATCTCTAGAAGTAAGACCTGCGTCAGCTAAAATATCTGAGTAATAGCTAGGGTCAAGTAGACCAATCCAACCATCTTTCTTCCACTTAGCTTTAGCTGCCAATTTACGAACAGCGCCCAATTGAGTTTTGTTCATGTCAGTTACGCTTGGAATGATATGATCCGGAGAAGACGCACTAGGTGATACTAGCGAGTATAGGTGGTTATTAATTTCTTCTGCTACTGACTGACGAAGAGCTTCTCTAATTGGAGAAGAATCACCATTGATTTGAGACTGGATATCTACTAGGTCCGAAAATTCGAACGATGCTACTGCTCTTTTGTTTGCTACGATAGCAACGCGAGAAGTAGAAAGACTAGTCGATTGAAATGAGTTAGCATCTACGCCAACTGTTAAGTTTTGCCCCTGAGGTTTATTAACCTGAGATACGTAAACCGTATCGTTTTCTTTACGAATATCACCCTGATAATCTTTATTGACAAGATTCAAAAGAAGGGTATCTTCTCTCAACTCTTCCATGAAAATTGGTGACCAAATTTTTTGAACTTGATTGCTTACTTCAGCTACATCTGTCATTGCCATATACTATTCTCCTTGTGTTTTTTGTTCTTTCCTATATCTTATTAATCGGGCTTATTATTTAATTGTAGAAGTGTCTAAGTCCTTCATACGAGCCTTTTTATCTGCCGATGATAACTTACTCCACTGTTCATAGTTAAGTTTACCAGCAACTGCTCCTTTACCTGGCGCATCGCTAGGAATATCAGCAGCTTTTGGCTGTTTGATAGCCCAACTAAGGCTTTCTCTAAGCTTATTGGCGAAGGTTTTAACCTCTGCTTTCTTGACGTTAGAGTTGTCATCGAATCCTATCTTCTCGAGATCTTCTTGAATTAACTTGAAAACTTCAGGGCTTTGAAACTCGATACCTTCCGCTCGTAGCGCTTCGATTCTTTGAGCATTAAGTACTTTGTTTTCTAGCTGGGCTAGCGATTGCTTAAGTTGCTCTTTTTCTTTACGCTCGTTGTCTGCTATCTCTTGGAACTTCTTCTGATCAATTAGCTCTTGCTGTTTAGCTTGTGCTTCTTTTGCTTCGTATTCTGCTACTTTAGCGAGTGCGTCTTTTGTCTGATTTTTGTATTTATGCATGTCTGCAGCTACCTGCTCATACGCTTTTCTTTCTACAAACTTCTTCTCTTCTTCAGTAGTTCCTTGCTCTTCAGTTGTCTTGTTTTCTTCTGTGATACCATCACTCATAAAATCTCCTTTGGGTTACCAACCCTCTTATATATCTTATTATTTAAGCTTTATTTGTTTCGTAAGTACCTTAAATTCTTCTAAAATTCTTCAAAACAAGTATCTTTAATCTAATCTGTAGGCTCTTAGTTAATTTTTTGATCGCCACTTTTCTCATGTTTAGAAATGGACCTTTATACTTTGTAACTGTAGCCGCTTTGATGTGACCGAACTCATCTCCCGGTTCAATAACAATTTTATTCTTTATTACGTCATATTTTAAATTATCCAGTAAATCTCCTGTTAAAGTGGCATTTGATTTTCCTGGAGTTGTTTGTGGAGACAATAGCATTTTTTTCTTCATTTTTTTACGAAACTTTTTATATTGTTTCGAATGAGGATTAAATTTAGCACTATTCCCTTCAGAATCAGTTGACTTTCCCATTCTAGCTATTTGCCTTATCCCCTTAAAATCAAGATTACCGTGTAATATGCTTTTCCCAATCTTTTGCATACTTCTCTCACTGGTTATGTCGTCAACAGCTATTTGTATAGCTTTTAAAAGTTTTTCTTTAAATTTTTCAACTTTCATTTCTTACTCCTATCCTTGCGAGAATAGAACTGACAAGATTAGATCTAGTGATAGCTTCGTCAACCGCCCGCTCTTCTTCTCGCTCTTCACGGCTAGAAGACTTGTGCTTATCAATAATGGACTGTAAGTCGTCCCCACTGATACCGAGTGGATTTCTGCTGGCTCCATTGTCCGGCGCGATAAGCCACGCCATTTTGTCGTTTTCATCACTTCCTGCCTCCATTCCTATTTCGATTCTTCTACCGTCTATACTAAGTACTTCTATAGACTCAATCGTATCTCCGCTTTGCGCTAAGTTAACCCTACTCTTACTCTTACCGGCAATCTGAAAGTCTAGACTATCCACATAAGACTCGGAATAAGACTTGAACGGTTGGTTATCCTTATCCAATCCCTTGCGAGTTCTTTTTTGAATAAACTCTACTATATCCCTGGCGATAAACTCGGCTTGGTCTTCATCTAGACCTAAGGGGAGCAGGACAGTAAACTTTTGTTGTGGTTCAGCCATTATTCAGTCTCCTCTTCATTTTCTTCAGGTGGTTCTTCTTCTGTAGTAGTGCCACTCATCATTTCCTGCTGCCTTTTTAAGCGCATCTCTTTCTCTTGTTCTATCTCTAACATAAGAGCTTCTATACCTTGGTCATCCAAATGGGGGTTGGCTTCTATTAGGGCTCTACGATAAGAGGTAAACCCAGCGGCTAGCTTAGCTTTAAGCTTAGCTATCTTAGAGCTTTCATCTTCCATAGGCTTCTCTGGTATATACTCAACACTTACTTTCATATCTCTAGAAAATAAGCCCTTTCTAAACTCTACAGCTTTAGCGTTATGTATAAACTTAATCATTTCCCACACTTCTTTTTCAAAGTTCTTATACATCTTAGACTGCTTCTTCATTAGCTCTACAACGTCCGCCTGATCGATATACTTAGATACCCCGCTGGCCACGTCCTGAACGTTATTAGAACCGATACTCTGGCTTGCTTTGAGGTCTAACGTATGTAGCCATAGCTGATACTCAGAGGCGATTAGGTTTAGGGTTTCCGGAATCTGAACCTTAGGCTCGATGGTACCAATGGTTGGATTAGCGCCTTCCTTATCTAGAGAATCGATCATCATGATAGCGTCTGGGTTTGCTTGAGCGTCCTGTATCTCGATATCGATGCCGTAAACAATAGAGCGAGATAGAAACTCAATAGCATAGTTTAGATCTGTGTATAGCATGGGTAATAGAATGCTCATTCTTTTTAAGGATGAATCGGGGTAAGGGATTATCTCTCTATTAGATAAAGATAGCATCTTAATCGTCATGACTCCGTATGGGTTAATGCCATTAGTCTCATGAGCAACTATCTCGTATTGCCCCCTTGTTTTACCGCCGGAAGATACGTCTACAATATAGAACTCTTTATCACTTATAAAATGGAATCGATTCACTTCGTCCCATTCTTGGCGTGCGTTAAGGCTCTTCTTTCCATAGGTATTAACCTTTTGCTGAGTAGCCTTTAAACCCCTTCTATACTTAGCCTTATCGTTTGGATAAGTATACATAAACTTAACCATAACCGTTGGGTTGGCTGGGTTAACTGGGTCGTCACTGTAAGGTATAAACTCATGTCCGCCTAGTACCCTTAGACCGGGCTTAGAACCATCCAAAGTGTCCTTTGTATAGTACTCTACTCCTACGTATCGATGCATATTCAAGAAGCAATTGGACTCTGCTAGAACGTTATTAACATCTGCCTCTGCTTCCCAGTAGTCGATTAGATCTTGGTCGCTAGTAAGCTCAGTCGTTCGTAGTACCTCTTGATTTATATAGACCTTAGAGCGCTTCTCTGTCACGTCTCTTAAGAGATTAATAGGAGGTATTCTATCGCGTGATTTTTCAAAGGCGCGGGGGCTCATTCTCTTCTGCAACATCTCTTCAATATACTGTAGGTTTTGCCCTTCGTACATCTCGTATAGCTCTCTATTATAGACAATATTATTCTCCCAGACGGTATCGATATGCTCGATAATTTCTGGTATCATTTGCTGTAGTGGTTTACGTGTAGCCATAGTTATATTCCTTTGTTAAAAAAATCCAGTATTATTTGCGTTTCTTCTTTTTACCTTTGGCGCGTTAAAGTGCCAACATCCATATCTATATCCATCGCTCAAGTGGGTAATAGTACCCTTGCCAATCTTTCCCTTGTCGTCTTTACTACAGGTATTTAGGTCTAGTATACCGTGCTTACACTCTGGGTGTATCTTAAAAAGCTCTTTTTCTAGACAGCGATTTACATTCTGCCCGCTATCTGTAATAGCTGGGTTAGTTCTACCTTTATTAATAATTATAAACCCCGCCTCTCTCCATATCGCCATGTCCGTTTTTAAGTTCTTAGAGCTAGTCTTACGTGTATCAGAAGAGCAGTCAATTATAACTTTTATATCACCGTAAAAAGCCGCTGGGTATTTGCTCTTTACATACTCTGTCATCTGAAAAGAACTACACTCACTTTCATAGAATTCATCAATCACGTTTATAACAGTATCGTTCGGGTCGCTCTCACTGGCAGTCAAGTAAGCCATACTAACAGCGTAAGAATCGACGTTTAAGTCTACAAACGCATAAAGAGGAAATTGAAAAGAATCGCCACTCTGATGCTCGTAAAAAGCAGCACGGCCAACCCCTGCCCTTTGTCTAATAGGAGGCAATAGAAGGTCAGCATCGACGTCTCTACCTTCCGAAAAGCTATCGAATATAGCGCTTTCATTCATGTCTAAGAATACGCTATCTAGCTCTTGTAGACAGAACTTTGTAGAATACGTAGAGCGCATACTCTCTTCGTAATCAGGGGGGAGATAGACGTTATCTCTAGTACGAGCAACAATCATTTCCACCCGCAATCCATTCACTATCTTACTAAAGAAATCTTTATTAACCTCATTAGCTTCTTCTCGTAATAGCTTATATATCCAGTTCTTTTTGCCGTTAGGGGACGTAATAAATCTCTTATAGCGAGGAGCTCTACCTCTTAGTCTACCTATCAGGACGTCAAATGATTTCTTGCCATCTCGACTATAAGCAGCCTCTTCCATTATAAGCCAGGACGCTTCACAGCCCCTAATATTGTCGGTTCCTTTGTCCAGCGTAAAGCAATAGATAGTAGTCAATTCTCCGATCGTTAATATCTTTTTTTGGCTATTATAAGAGCAACTTATATCGCACTCTTGCATAAGGGTTTGAATAGCGAGGATAAGAGACTTCTCTAGCTGACTAACTGTATTAGCGGTTATTATCCCATTACGAGGTTTCTTTCCTCTCTTTTTATCTCTTAGATTATTATTATGCTCTATTAGAACTAGCTTAGCCGCACAGTCAGTCTTACCTGTACCAATACCACCTATTAAGCCTAGAGTCGGGGCATCAGACAGAAGAAACTTCTTTTGGTGAGGTAATAGGGTTAGTTTTTTAGTGCGTGACATCGATATCCTCAAGCTGCTTAACGGCTTCTTCGTATGTCTCAGCGGAGTCTATAAAGTTAATAGTCATTCCGTCTGAATCATCGGACGAATCTTTCTCCTCAAAAACCGACTGTATCTTGGCTATCTTATCCAGTATATTAGATGCTTCCTTTAGGGCGGAGACACTACCTTCTATACGTAGCTCTCTATAGATATCCATCTGCGACTCTATGTACTTATTTACCGCAGTATTGATGTTCTCACGCGGTTCTTCTGCCCACTCTTCTTTTACTTGCTGTATATAGCGAGATGCTTGTCGGACGGATAGGGGTTTATCTGGTTCTACATCGGGATCGTCTGAAATGGGGTTTACTAATTGAGCTTTAATTTCACGATCACTAAGCCCTGCGATCATAAGTCGTCTTATACGCTCTTTACGTTTCTCCATTTCGAGATTCGTAGATCTAGTGTTATCGTTATCTTCGCTCATTTATCCTCGCTACTAGCTATTGGAATACAATCCCATCTGTCGTGATTTCATAAGATTAGTACAACTAACCTTTATGTCCTCTTCTATATATATCTTATTTTTGCGCCTCATTAATAAGATATATAAGTAGTTTACGCACAAAAAGGAGACATATATGACCAACAAAATTGGAAAAAAATCTAATAATATCACGCACATAGCGGTTCATATTTCAGACAGCCCTGATTCTATGTATATAGGCGCAAAGAAAATAAAAGAATGGCATTTGGCTCGTAATTTCAAGGACATAGGGTATCACTTTGTGGTGGCTAGAGATGGATCAATTCAGAAAGGAAGATCATTGTACAAAGAGGTCGAAAACGGACATAAAAGGACACTTAAGTTTAATCCTGGAGCTCACGTAAAGGGGCATAATCATTATACAATCGGCGTATGTGTAGTCGGCAGAAATAAGATGACAACTCTACAAAAATTAAGTTTGGTGAAGCTTCTTAGAAGCCTTCAGAGCGAGTTTGGAATCTCTTACGACAAAGTAATGGGGCATAGCGAATTGGACAGCGAGAGCGGAAAGACATGCCCTGCTCCTATGATTGATATGAATATCTTAAGAGGAGAGTTATTATTTAAAGATGCGGAACATGTTGATTTAGATTGGAATGAATTTGAGAAAGATCTCAGTACTTATATAAAGGAAATAAAATGATTAGAATATTTAAATGTAGACGTTCTTTTTTGGCTTTGATTGGAATGATTATTTTAGGATACGGTTTACACAAAGGGATCGATACTAGTGCGGCAATAGCTGGAATTTGTGTAGGAATTGCTGGAGCTAATGCTTATCAAAAAAGAGGCAAACCAGATCCAGAAGATCAAAATTTGACATAAAAATATTAATATGATATTTTATTGTTCAAACGAGTTATTATCAAGGAGGGACGAATGAAAATGACGCAGGAGGAACGTAAGGAATATAATAGAAAGTATTACTTAAAGAAAAAAGAACAAATTAAACAAAATAGAAAACAAAGATATCGAGCCAATCCAGTACCAGAAAAAAATTACCAAAAAAGAAATTACACAGACAATCTAGAAAGATGTAGAGCTTATTATCACAACAATAAAAGTAGACCTAACATTAGATTTGCTTATTTGAAAGCAGCAAGCAAAAGAAGAAAAATAGAAATTCAAATGACATTGGAAGAGTATACAAAAATATTGTCAAAAGAAAACTGTTTTTATTGTAATTCAAATGTAGTAGAAGATAGCAATAATGGGTCATGTTTAGATAGGTTAGACTCTACTAGACCTTACTGCGTAGATAATGTAGTTCTCTGCTGTGGCAAATGTAATCGAATTAAGAGTAATATATTTACAAAAGATCAAATGTTGAAAATTGGTAAATTAATTGAAAAGGAAAAGATGTATGAAAAACCTGAAACAAAATAAGATGTGGATAGTAGCTTTGGTATCTATGCTATTGCTATCTGGATTTATGGCAACGGAAATCAAGAAAGAAGAAAAGAGATATAGTAAACTAGAATCAAGTCATATGCTTTTACAAGAGAAATACCATAAGATTAGCCAAGAATATAAGAAGATTAAAGAAGATAAAGATGTACATATTGTAGAGATTGTAAATGCTGATGGAAGTAAGAGAAAAGAAAAGAGAATACTTACAAGAAAAGATTCGGAGATCGAACAATTTAGTACAGAAAATAGTGAAAAAAGTAAAAATGTATCTTATTCTAAGCAAGAAGAAGGATACATCAAAACAGAAACTATCAAAAATCCTAAAAAGCTAACCCTAGGCATTGGAATTAACCAAAACTTAACAAAGTATGGAATTATTAATTATCAATTTCTAGGACCTTTGGGTGTAGGTGGATACATGGATCAAAATCAAAAATTGGGAATCCACATTACATTTAGTTTTTAATAAAGGAGGTGATAAAGTATCTCGCCAGCTAGCGTCACAGCGAACAGGGCTAAGAATTTAGCCCTTTTTTATTTATCTTAATCTTAAGAGTATTGAATCTTTTACTTTTAAACAACACGGTTCAATTAAAAACACAGCATCAATTATCTGACCTCTAATGTTTAATATATTTTCTTCAGAAAAGCTTAATTTAGCTACTTGAGTATATTTTCTTTTATTAATATAATAATTTTTACAATTAGTAAAAACTGTAGTAACTTTACCATCCTCTTTATCTTTTAGTTTTATCATAAAATAACTTATCATTTTATTCTCTCCTTTGCTATCTTAAAATATTCTTTATCTAATTCAATACCGATAAATTTACGGTTAGTATTCTTACAAGCAACTCCAGTAGAACCACTACCCATAGTAAAGTCAAGCACTATTTCCTCTTTATTGGTATATGTTTTAATTAAATACTCCAGCAATTCAACAGGCTTTTGTGTAGGATGCAGCGGCTTATTAGGCTTTTTATAAGTTAATATATCTTTAGGATAATTGGTATAATTACTTTCTTTATGGGTTTTATCTTTCACATTTTTATAATATATGCTTTTAGTTTGTTTTTTTGCGGGTCTACTATTATTAAAAACACCCTTAATAAGACCTTGGGGATTATATGTAGGTAATTTTTGATAAAATACAGATATGTTCTCAAATGATTTAAGAGGCATTTTTTTAGCGTTCATAAACCCTGTTGCTTTTGTTTTTTGCCAAATCCAGTCGTATCTAAAATTATTTATATTGCTCATTCTTAAAGCACTTGAAAACGGTTCGCTCCCAAATAAAACAATGGCTCCGTTATCTTTAACTACTCTGTGTAATTGTTCCCACATAAGTTTAAAATCTATAATATTATCCCACTTACAAGCAGTAGTGCCATAAGGAGGATCAGTCAAACAAATATCTACACTATTATCAGGTAGTTTTTTTAAAATCTTTAAACAATCTGCATTGTATAATTTAAAATCTTTCATTTAATAAATCCTACCTTCTAAATTATTCACATATATAAGTTTTTTTATTTGGTGATATTCTTCGTCCGTTATTTCTGTATTTCCAGGACCCATGATTTCTTCTTTATTTCTTTTAAAAGAACAAATAGCCCATTTTCTCCAATTTCTTTGAATTTCTTCTTTTCTATATATTGCTATTATTTTAGAATTATATTTAATTCTATGTCCTTCGTTTTTTAAACAGTTTTTCCAATGCTGACCTGCGGCAATCACCTCGCTTCCCATGAGTAGTTCTATTTTAATTAAATTACTTTCAAATAAAATTTCTTTTTTATTTTTTCTATTATATTCATTTAGAATATCTTCAAGTGTATGCCCGCTTAATGTTAATGGCACCCTCTCATTTATTACCCGTATTTCATTTAAATCATTAATTAAATGATTGCAACAATCATCTACAGATCTTACTACTATCTCACGCAATTCTTGATCAAAACGCTCTACAATTCTTGTATCTATTTCGACCGTTTTAACATACCCATGGCCACGATACGTAACATTTATATTTATATAGTAATTCATTATCCGATAAATTGATTCATCATAAGTAAATTCAACCCGAACCTCAAGATCCTGGTCTACCTGTCTATCATTAAATCCATTATTATAAAAATTAAGCCCCGCTCTTTCTGCTATTATTTCTTTTATTTTTTCCATTTGTCGTGGTGTCATATTTTAACATTAACATATCTAAAAAATAATGTCAATTTGCGATCTTAGTAATCATTTTCTCTATTTTTTTAATATATATTTTTTTAAATTTAGGTGTAGAAGAATGATACCTAGCCCACCAAAAACAATCTTCTTTATGCCTATTTTTTAATACATTTAATATAGTCGCCATAACCTTAATTTGATAAATTTTAGAGCTATTGAAAAGGTCTAAATTAAAGTCTATATTAAGCCTTTTAAATTCCCTTTTCCAAACCCTCAGATTAAGCTGTATAGCTCCATAATCTTTAGACATAGGGTTTATTGCGTCGAAGCGATAAGAGCTCTCTACGCCTAAAATAGAGGCTAATAATAGCGGGTCTAATTCATGCCTCTCACCTATATATAAAATATAATCACTTAAAATATAAGCCCGATCTTTTTTAATATCGTAAGTTTTTATAAATGTTGTAATTTTCTCATGTTTATTTGGATATTTATATTGCATCTTTAAGCACATTTCTTTAGCAGTAACAACTTCAGTCATAAAAAAAATTAACAATAAAAAAAAAGACCACAATAAAAGATGTTTTATCATATTTTTAAACATTAACATAGTAGGACATCACAAGTCAAGTTGATGATCTCAATATTAGTATACCATCACCAATATAGTGAGACATTATTCGTGATTTTAACCAAAATTTAACGAAAAATAAAAAATACGCAATCTAAAGCACTTTAAGCAGGTATAAGCGGAATAAAATTTATTTTTTTTGGTGGGGAAGGCACTTATACCCTCATATGTATATATATACATATATATTAGATCTCAGCTTTTTTAATAAATAAGCCCCATTTTTATTATTTTGAGATATTAACATATATGTTTACTTTATTTATCATAAATAGAGTAGGACAGCAATTGAAAAAACAATATATTTAATCTACAAAAAAAAACCAGCGTAGCGGTATAAATTAACCCCCTAATTAACCCCATTAAAAACCTATTTTCATAATTAAAGTATATCAATATTTTAGCCAAATATCTAATCGAATATACAAAAATGTATACTAATAATGGTATAAACAAAAAAGATACTAAAATTAGTATATTCTTCTTTTTCTTTTTCTATACTCTTCCCAAAATCTTTTATTTTCTTCTTTTCTCTCTTTTATTTTTTTTCTATATTCACTTAATTTTAAAATTTCACTTTCAAAAAATAAGGTATTTTTATTTTTTAAATAGGCCTGATTTATATAATTTAAAGCATAAAAACAGGGACTATATTTAGAAACTTTATTAATTAAAATATTAACCCCATCTTCATCTAGAATAACATAATTATCAAGATCTATTAAACCTCTATACCCATCTATCTCATCAATTAATTTATTTCTTTTATAGACCTCTACTTCATACCTCTCACAAGGCAAATTAAAGCCCTTGAGAACGGATATGGCATAACCATTGGGGAGGTCTAGCCAAGCACTCTCACCCTCGCCAAAATAGCTAATATGGCTCAATGGGTGGGGCGTGAATACAAGTTGATTAAAATATTTATCATTCATCTTTTTTATCAATGTCCATACCATGCAGAACGAATATATCAGTAGGGTTTCTGTTAGCTAATTCTAGGTAACTCTTATCATCCGAAATTCCCCACATAAAGATAATTTTCTCTTTAGTCCAATATTGTTTTAAACAATTATCTACTTCCTCTTTAATCCGTTTAAATAATTCTTGTTCTTTTTTAAGTCTTTTTTTTCTTATTCTTTTATTCATTTATTTAACTTTCCTGTTTTTTGGCACTCATTTATTATAGTAGTACACATATCGCTTATAACTTTGTCTAATATATTCTCTTGCAATTTCTTGGGCAATTTGCCTAAATCTAAAGAAATAGAAATACTACTAGAATCTTCATTCTTCAAAGGAGTATTAAAAGATAGATGATCCTCTTCTAGTTTAAAATTACTAAAACCTAACGAGGCTAATCTAACACTTATCTTTTCAAATATTTCATTTTTCATATATATCACTAATAACGTTGTTACAAATATCTTCTACAAGCAAATCTAAAGTATCAGCAGGATATTCAGATGGTAAATCACCTAAACAAACATAAAGAGTACTATAGTCTCCATTATCTTTTGGAGGACTATCAAAAGATATTGTATAATCCTTCAAATTAAAATTATTAAACCCTAACTTAGACATCTTTAAACTTAACTTTTCAAATACTTGATCAATCATTTATATCCTTTCTTTTTGCGTCTTTTTGCGATTCTTTTTTGTTTAGCTCTAATATCATTTTCAGTCGGTTCTTTCTTTTTCAACTTTAGAATCGATGTTCGAATAGAATTAGACAAAGAATTAATAAAATCTTTTTCCTCCATCTTTTCTAGAGCTTCTATTTTTTTTGTAATTTCTTCATTTTTATTTATTAGCTTAACTAAATAATCCTTTAGCTGTTCTGCTTTATTCTTATCTTTTATTTTTTCTAATCTTTTATTTGTGCTAGATACTTCTTGCGCTATTTGCTTAATATATTCACGATTTTGACGAAGAATAACTTCATGCCAAAACAATACTCTAGTTTCATACGTGTTGGGAATAGGGGTATTTTTAAAGATTTTGTTATCTTCTTCAAGTTTAATCATATTTTCTAAGAGTTCTGGTGTTACATACATTTCCATCAATTTATTCCTTTTTTTTAAAAACAGGGGGGACTTAATATAAGTCCCCCCTGGCCTTGGCCTTGGTTATACATACCATACAAGGTCTTAATGGCTTGAAGCTTCAATACACAGCTCAAGCCGCTTAATTTCATCAAAATACTTAACCTCATTGGATTTATTATCTTTACAAAAAGATTTTAAAGCAGCGTGTCTACTTTTCAAATAAGAAAGAGTATCTACCCCAGCTTTTTTTGCCCCTTCTACATATTCATCAGGCATTTTAAATTTTTCTTTTACCTTTTCCAAATCAACAATTTTTTCTTCTTTTTCTGTAGTATTATTCTCTACAGCTTTCATTTCTTCTTCTCTTTTTTCCACTTCTTTTACATCTACCTTAGCTGGCTGGGGTGCTTTCTTCTCTTTCTTCTCTTCCTTCTTCATTTTTTCCTCCTTTTAATTTATTGCTTATTTTAACAAGCATTTGGTTTATTCTTTTATTAGTAGACTTTTTACCTTCTTTTTTTATTTTAAGCCTTACTTTCCCATCTACTATATCCATATTCTTCTTATCATTTTCATCCCAATTTTCAGGAATTTCCATTTTTTTGAATATAGAGTAATCCTCTACTGGAGAAGATACGTAGTTTTTCTTAAAGCTTTTATAGCTTCTCTTTGCATCCACATTGTGTCCGTATCTAGTGTCTCCATGGTTTTTCATATGCGCAGTAAACTTACGAAGTGCGCGAGCTCTTTTGCCGTTCATTTATTTCCTTTTAATTTTAAATTGGATGGAGATATTTTAGCGATAAAAATATGGGCGGCTAGTGCTTCCAAATAAGAAAAACTAAACCCAAATTTTGGACCTAAAGTATTCATGACCCAATAAGTAAGGGCATAATCAAAAAGTAAAAAAAGCCCCGCTAACAAAATAATTAAAAGTATTTTCATTCGTCCTCCTCGATGTTTACTATACCTACCTTTTTTGCAAATGTCAAATCGAAATAAAAATAATGATCTAGTTTACTCATCCAAAAGCGTGAATCTTTATTAGAGTTATCTGTTAGAAGATTGGCCATTATTTTATTAAGTCTTTCCATTTCCTTAGTATCGATTTTAACTTCTTTTAATTTTCCACTTGTAAAACTACTACATGAATGCGACATAAAAGAAGTATTCTGATAGCCTCTGCGCATATCTCCTGCACAAAAGATTATAAGAGCTATACTCATAGCGCTACCGATTGCATGTGTAGTTATAACGCAAGGAGAGCTGCTAATAGCGTCGTAAATAGCAAGCCCGTCGTATACACATCCTCCAGGAGAATTAATATAAATATCGATAGGGCTTGTTTTTTGATTAAGAATTGTAAGAGCACGGATTATCTTATTTGCAGAATTTGAATTAATATCTTGTATGAAAATCTTTCTTTTTTGTAGATCGATTCCGTCATTTATATAATTATCTTTATCCAATTTGCTCATCGCACCAATATACTTGATACGATGAGTTTTGTCAAATTTGGATCTTAATTGATTACTTTATTAGTTATTCTAAGGTTTACAAACGATTCATCAATGATCTCATCTGTAGTTATATTTTCAGTTTTATAAGCTTTATACTCTGTTTGTATAGAAGCAGTATAACAATCAGCAAAAATAAAATAACCCTTGTGCGTAATCGTCTCAGTTTCTTTTATATAATCTTGATTCAAATAATAAAAATTAGTAGTAATAGAAACTGCATCGTTATTATTTCCAAGAACAAATCCATTCTGATTAGTTAGATCTTCCAAAAATTCGACGTCTTCATTGTCTATAAATTGTGGTAAATCTCTAATCGCATCGATCTGCTGTTGGCAAGATAGCGATATAGTATTATTAGGTGCACTTTGATTACTATCTTTACCACCGCACCCAGTTAGTAGTATTAGTATTATTAGCTTTTTCATTTTTTATCCTCCTTTTTTTGTAAAAAATAAGCCCTTTTTAATTGGTCTTTTGTTTTATTTATTTCTTTACGAATAAATAACTTTAATAGTTTATCCATTAACAATTGTTCTTTCATTATTAGCATAAATGCTACTATATTCTCCGCATCTTCAAAATTTAGCTTATAGAAAAAATCTAAAAACAAAATATTAATCTGCTTTTTGTAATAAGTATTCGTATTCATTTTTTTAAGTACTTTGAAAAACTTAATTAACATCTCTTTATCTTCAAATTTTTCTATTTCATTCCAGCTTTTATTTACGTATCTGCGATTTAGTTTAATTAATTTAAGTTTTTGAAAAGAATCTTTACTGTAATCACCAAAAATTTTAATGGCTTCTGATTTACAGTTTTTGCAATACTTTCTTAGAACTGCGTGCGCATTATCTTTGCCGGGATATCTAATCCAAACGCACTGCGTACTAGTAAATAATTTATGTTGGCAAATATCGCAATGGGTTCGACTAGAATGAAGTTCGTATTCTACTCCCCTGTGCGTTACTTTTTTATATTCTTTATTCATTTTATTTGCCTCCTATTAAAAATATTTTAATTAAATTAAAGCCTTTTTTTACTATGCTTATTACTTTTTTTACTTTTTCTTTTCGCTCTTTTTTCTTTCTTGCTTTTATCTCTATTTTTTCAATCGTTCTACCTCGAAGTAGTTCGACTAATCCTTCCGGAGATAATCCAGCAACTTCTCTTATTTGGTTCTCTTCGTATCTGCATGGTTTTACATTTTCTAGAGTATAAGCCCCACCTTGTTTTCCTGGAAGCTGTCTATCTAGAGAATAAGCCCAAGGGCGCTGTTTCCAAGCTGCAGACCCAGGGCCTAAGTCTACTCCTGTGGCATAGCATCTTGCGTTTTGCATATATGTAAAGAACTCTTCTTTTGTAAACCCTACTCTTACATTATCTCTTTTAGCTTTGCGTACTATCTCGTAATATCTTGCAGAAATAGATCCTTTATTTTTTTCATTACTTTTTTTAACAGACATTTTATATTTCTCAGGATTGTTTCTTTTCCATTCTCTATTCGCGGCAAGCATCACGTCTCTTTTTCTTGCATAATACTCTCTTTGCTTTCTTGCTAGCTTTTCTCTATTATTTTCTCTATTCTTTTTTTTCCATTCCCGCTGCTTCTTATTGTAACAATTCTTACAAACTTTACGATATTTTTTTACTCCTTTTACTTTGTATGAAGGGGTGTTGTTTTCGCTGAGAGATACACGACATTTATTACAGTTCATCATCAGTTCCTCCATCTTTCAGCAATTCGATAGCTCTTCTTTTTCTTTCTTTTTTTGCCAACATCTCCGCTTCTTTTTTTATATTTTTTTCTCTTTCTTCTTCGCTTATCTCGTGGCATTTACGAATTACGTGTCCATCGATTCCAAGCTCATCGGCCATTTTACTTATTTCACAAGATAACTGTCTCATTTTTGCATTTTCTGTAATATAAATAAGTTTATGCATATTAATAAAATCTCTTATTATTATATAAGCCTTATCTTCACTAAGGTCTTTAATAAGCTTTTTTAACTCTCTTACAGATTCCTCTGCGTCGGTTATTTTTCTTACATGAAATAGATTATCTTCCATTTTTACCATCCTTCATTTCATTTCTAAGAGTTTTTAATTCTTTATTTAGATAAATAAATAAAGTTTTATCTTCTTTATATTCAGAAAAAATCTTCATAACTTTTTCATTTTTTAAAAATCTGTCGGGGTTTGATTCATAAAGATCATTAAATCTTAATCCCAAAAATTTTGTAAAAAGTTTAAGTTTTCTCTGGCTAGGCTTAATTAATTCTTTAGTCTCTAGAAAATTGATAGGGCTTACTATTCCTTTGCAAATACCATCAAAATCTGTAATTAAAAAATACTTAATAATAAGCTCATGCTCTTCATCGTTTGCAGAATTAAGTCTTTTTGTTATATAATTATCGAATCGAAGAGAATATACAAAATCATTTTTAAGCATTTTGTAATACTCGTTTTTTGCTTCTTTTAATCTTTCCGAAATCGGAGTAATACCAGATCGAAGCTGTGCCATAATTTTTTTAGCTTGCTCGAAATGACGTAATACATCTTTTTCTTGTTCATGATTAAATATTTTTCTAAACTTCATTTCTCCATCGAAGTTCGTATCTTTACTATTATATGCCATGGCCCATCCTGCACTTTGAGCTAGAGTATTATACTTATTCATGCACTCCTCTCCCATGCCGTTAAATTTTTCTGCTGTTTCGTCTAGTATTTCTCTACTACATAATTTACATCTTTTCATTTTCAAAACTCCTTTATTATAAGCCCCACCGAAATGGGGCTTGGTTTGTTATATAACTTTAAACTCTACTTCTTTTTCGTCTATAGAAACAATTTCCAACTTAATTCTATATTCTTCAAAATACTTATTAGATCTATAACAAGTTTCGCAATATTCTAGTTTATCTCCGATTTTTAGATCTGAAAAACTAAACTCGTACTCGTCCGCTCTGGAAGCCGGCAAAAAAGACATGTCTTTTCCAAACTTCGAAGCTGGATTAATAGTATATTTTGCCAACCATTTTTTTGCTTTAAATACGTGCTTACCTAATCCGCCAAAATGCTGTTTAGTTTCTTTTTCGCAAACTTCCCAGAAATTTCCATTCTCTTCAGTTTTTACACTCCATCCGTTTTCTAATTTAATCTTCATACAAAACTCCTTTTTTTTTTGCGAATTCAATCGCTTTTTTGTTTGTTAATTCTTAAATGGATTTTATGTAATTAAAATATCAAATTTTTTATGTAATAGTTTTTATCGCTCAAATTATCACAACTAGACTGAGCTAATGTAGAACCTTAACAATATTTTTTAATCAAAAATTAATCCTTAAAGTAGCTTTAAACCCATTATTTTATGTAATACTATTCTTATTCGTACTAGTAAGGTGTTAGTCTATATGCTACCTATTTTTTTTATATATATTATATAGATATAAGAATATAGATAAAATAAGGCTTGTAAATTAAAAACTTGTTTGAACAATAAAATCGATTCTTTTATTGGTATACTTTTTTTATGAAATAAATTAAAAGTTTCCATTTATTTTTTAGCGCTATCGTATTACAGCCCCCCTTTTGTAAAAAACTCCGGCGCTTGTTTGTTTGTTAAAAACCCCAGATCTAAAAAATTTGGGGTTTTTTTTTGGAATAATATATTTAAAATTTCGGGGCTGTAAAATCTAAACTTAAATATAAAAGATTTTACTATACTACTAGAGGTGTTAAGACTATATCGCAATCCTCTTAAAACAAGTCTTATTGCAAAAAGCGCGTGGTTTATTTATATCTAACCTACGGACCTGTAGCTAAATTGTCGGAAAGGGGGGCGCAGGAGGGTTTTACTAGATAGATTACGGAAGAGACTTATGGAGCTAGGCAGGATAGAGAAGACGGGGAACTACCCCAAGAGGATTTGACAATTTCTCTCTATTCGGAAACGATGCGATGGCGGCTATCTAGATAAAAGGAAACTTTTTGGGGAAAGGTCGCAAAATCAAAATTCTGTCTAATAATATTTGTCGATTTGTAAGCCTTATCTTATACGTATAATATTATATATAAGATAATAAAGAGATAAGGCTTAGTTTTAAACCGCTCAGGAGGGACTTCCGGAAAGCCCCTTTATTGCAAGAAAATACATTTATTTTTTTATGAATTATTTAATATTGATTATTTTAATTGTAGGTTTCTTTATGTTAAGAAAAAAAAGGGGTTATAAAAACCATAGAAAAATATATGAAGAGCTAATGGGAAGAATTCCAGCGGGATGGCATGTACATCATGTCAATTCTAAAAAGTGGGATAATCGAATTAAAAACCTAATCGCATTACCAGCGCACTTTCATGCTTATATCCACGAATCACAATTCAAAGAGAGCATTAACAATAAAAAGAAATATAACAAATGCATTTGGTCTAGGGGACGAATTGAAAAAGAATTGCAGAGGTATTTAATTTGCAATGATAAAAGAGTTTATAGATTAACTACAAATAGGGCTAAAAGAATAGCCGATTTTGGAGATTAAAATAATAATTTTAATAAAGGTATTTGGTATACCTTGGTTATGATATTTGTTTGATTGTTAATCTCCCAGGTTTGCATGTGCTTCTTTTTTTTGAAATCAATTATAAACAATTTTGTTACCATCTATCCCGTCCTTTAGTTTTTGTATTCTAGCATTTATTTTGCAAACTGTCAAAAAAGCGAGATCTAACTGCTCTTGAGTTTTTCCTGTATGATTAAACGTATTCCAAGCCTGATTTTTCATGGCTTCTAATTTATACACTTCTATTTCGATAAGTCTTTTTATATTTTCAAGCCGTTCTATTTCTCTTTTATAATCTTCTTTAGTCATAATTTGCTCCTGTTATCATAAATGTAGTATATCACAAAAATAATACATAAAAAAAATATCTATTTTTTATGTAAAAATCCATTTAAGAATTAACAAACAAAGCGATTGAATTCGCAAAAAAAAGGAGTTAGAAATGAGTGAAAGTATTTACCAAAAATTGAGCAAGATTAACATCGATCATTTGACTGAAGATGTGAATGGATCTACTTATTTGTCTTGGGGACATGCTTGGCATATCCTAAAAGAAAACTATCCGCAAGCAAAAAAAACTGTACTAGAAAACGAAAAAGGACAAAGTTTTTTTGTAAGTGATTTTGGTATAGAAGTAAGAGTAAAGATAGAGATTGACGATACGGAAGTAATCCAAAACTTGGCTGTCATGAATAGTAAAAATGAAGCCTTGAAACTAGAGCCTTACTCGTATAAAGAATGGAGAAGAAAAGAGAGCAAAATGATAGAAATAAATGTTGAAGATACTGCGCATATTACCGATATCCACAATGCTCAGCAAAGGTGTCTAGTTAAGGCCATCGCTGCACTAGGCCTTGGCATGAATATCTTTAGAGGGCTTACTTTCGATGGTAAACCTCTTAAAAATAAATCCGATAAAAAAGATATAAAAGACGCTTGGATCGTTGGAGTTATTAATGGATTTTGTGCTAAAGACGAACTAAAAGCAGAAGGTTTTAAGTGGGATGGGGATAATAAAATGTGGATTGCTACTCTTGAAAAAGAAGATGCTCTTCGTATTCAAGAAAAATACCACAATCAAAGTGCAAATGATTATAAGAATCCTGATCTTACTATACAAGTAGCAATTGAAAAGAAAGGTGGAGATACACCTGAGAGTGTGTAATATCGATTTTAAGCGTTCCAATAATAAAACGAGGGCCCTAGAAAGGCCCTCGATTAAACAGGTTTATAAGGCCTATTTTAAAAGGAGGAAAATATGAAAATAAGGTACATAATTGATCGAATGAAAGAGATTAAAGCTATTTTTCGACAGGTACAAAACGAAGAGATTACTATATCTAACGAGGTTTTTATCTCTCTTAAACTAGAATTAATGCAACTAGAAAAAGAGTTAGATAATAAAATACTAAATAATAGAAAGGAGAATCTATGAAAGAAAAATGTAAAAAATGCGAAGAGCATTTAAAAAAGTTTAAAAAATGTATAGAGTATAAGTGGTTATTTTGTAAAAAAGACCAGATTTTGCATCTATATAAAAGATGTAAAAGAACTGGTAAGTTGCTAAAGATCGAAGAATTTTACGAAGATAAGCGAAATAAAGACGGTCTATACTCTTATTCAAATAATGCACATTCTAAAATAGTTAAAGAATACCAGAAAAAAGATCTATAAATAGTATATTTATTCCAAAAGGACCACTACCTTTTGGGATAAATCTATTTTAAAGGATTTATCCCAACCCAGACCCAGGTTGACTTTCTTTTTCCATTTTGCTATAATAAAGATATGGCAAAGTGGAAAAAAGAAAACTATAATCAAAAAGCTCAAGAATTTTTTGATATTGATTATCTAGAAAAATTAAATGAAGAAGAAAGAGATTGGATATTGCAATTTCTTGATGAAACTTTGTCTAATAATCACCGGATCGGCTATATAATGAAAAAGCTTAAAAATTATAAAACTGACGTTAAAAGTATGATTGATTGTGAGACTAATGCGCGGAATCGAGACTTATTTTCTTTGGTTAAATCCACTTCTGCAATTTTTGAGTATAATGAATTCCACAAAGAGCTAAATGATCTTATGATAGAAGATCGTGAGTATATACAAATCGCAAAAGAATTTTCTCTTGAAAAAACAATGAATTTCCTAATGGATGAATCTTTAAAAGAGCTAGAAAAATGTTCCGATTTTGAAAAAGAAAAAGATGTATTAAAAAGGTTCTTGTATCAATATGAAAATGCGAAAAGAATCTACAAAAAAACTGGCGGTAATATCAAAAAAACTCGGAGGAAGAGGAGACGAATTTCTCCCTCCGAGAAAAACACATGAGTGTTTTAAATTATACCTATCAATTTAACTTTACTTTGATACCCGTTAGTTGAAATATCTGTCAAAATATAAACCCTATCTTCAGGTATGCCTGCAAAATTAATCAAGTTTATTTCTGATCCTAATTCATACAATAAAAATTCTAATCCAGCGATTATTTCAACTTCGCTAAATTTAGAAAAATATTTATCTTTTATTATATCTTCGTAAGTAACACTTGAAACCGATTCGCTAAATATATTATACATTATTTTTGACTCTATTTCGTCCTCTTGCTCTAATTTAAGTAGAGTTTGTATATTAGTGATTTCGCTGTTTGACATAGTAATAGTATCAAATTCATTAGCTGACAAATCTTTTGCATACTTATAAATTAAGCTTTTACTAATATCATGAGTCATTTTATTTTTAAATGATATAGATTTACTATAATAAAAAGAACCACTTGCGGATAGGGCTTGGAAATTGATATACTCAAATGCGATTTTACCTGCACGATTAATATAAGAAATAAAATTAGTTCCTTTGTTTAATTCATTTACGATTTGATATAGTTTTTTATAATCTTCTAATATATAACCCATGTTAAAATAAGGAAAATTAGTATCTATACTTTCTAAAGATGTTAAATCGTACTGTGAAGTATCTAGATTATAGTAGTTCTCCATTAAATCTACTAAAATATTTTTATAGCTTGGAGCTCCAGGCCCAGCTATTCCATTTAGTATTATGTCTGAAGATTCTACTAATTCGTATCTAGCGTAAAGATGCCAGTTACCTGTGTAAGAGACTGGACTAACGCTTGAGTCTACAATGCGGTCTAAATATACAGTATTATCATTTATAAATTCATTAACGATAAAAGGAATATCATCTATATCTGGCAAATGAATAACGCTACCTTCTTCCAAATTCTTAAATTTGTCTCCTGTTGTAGTTATCTTTCTTTGTTCTTTTAAGCTCCCACTTCCTGCGACTATTGTAAGACCGCCTTCGTATGAAGCAAGAAATCCATCTTCATTATTTACTGACAGCTTAATACGATCTAAATCTATATGAATATTTTTTGTGCTAGAATTATAATCGATACTGTAAGCAGGAATTTCAGCCAACCCACCACCTTCTACAGCCCATCCATCGCCTAAACCACCACCAGCTGTAATATCGAAAACTTGCGCAGATGGCTTGATATATTTTGTTCGCAAATTTTGATGTTGAAATTTTAAAAAATAAATATCACTTGATTTTAATACTGTAAATCGCCTCCCAAATGTCTGAAAATCTTTATTTAATAACAAAATTTTGGAAAAAATATCTGCTTGAGTATCGCTTGCTGTTAAGGGGATCTCTTGTCCACTAGCACCGGAATCTGAGAAAGGATCAGGATCTGTATTTCCTGAATCTATATTAAACCAAATATAATAGTCTTCATTATTTTCATTTTGAAATGTAACATATGAACCGCTGCCAGAACTTTTTAGTCTAGAAATATCTCCTACAAACAAATTAAAGTGGTCAAATTTTCTTGTATGAGTATCATTATTTATGCTTACACTTTGAAAGTTATCAAAAAATATTTTTTGACTAAGACCAGTTACAGATACATCGTATGGAAGAGCATATTTAAGTGTTACAGTATTCGTAGAAGCATCGTAACTATCAACAGGTATTTCACAGAAGAAAAAAGAATCATGTCTAATCCTTAATATATCATCCTCTTGTAAAAAGCTCCAATTATCATCTAAAGATATTTCAAAATCTCCTACAAAAGCCTTTGATGAAACGTTGGTTGAAATATAAGGATTATCAGAGGTAGGCCCGGTCCATTTATTAGTTAATTTAACTCTATCTTTTAGGGCTATGTAATCATCTTTGTGAATAAATAACTTAAATTCTGCTGTGCCTAATCCTGCTATAATAGGAAGATTAGTTTTAAATTTAAAATTAGTTGTACCACCTTCATCGATATCTATAATTTTACCTTTCAAAAGATTAGAGTATCTAGTAGAAGATAAACCACCTAATGCGATTCTTGTGTCCATAAAAAGAACAGTAGCTAAAAGCTGTTCTCCGTATATAGCAGTTGCTGCTTTTTCAAAAGTAGCCCCATTAATTACCCCCATGGTTACATCGATATTTAATCCAGTGTATATATAGTCATCAAATTCTGCAGATGGAACTAATAGATTTTTAAAAGATCCGAAGATGTAAGGATAAAATTCGTCTGTTTTTCCTTCAACAAATTCCAAGTTATCTTCTAATTCTCTGTCTAATAAACTCTCCTCATTTAACTTTATAGTTATATCTTTTTCGTTAGCTTCTACATCTTGAATAGTAGAAGTACATAGTTTTAAAATTTCACTTTCGTCTATTTCTTGTGGGTCTATAATACTATATATCTCTACAACTTGGCCTTTGAAGTAAGAAGAATTAAGCATATCATTATATTTACCATCTGAATTAGATACTTTTAAAGTAAATTTACCTAATGCTATTGATGCGTTTTGAATAGGGTCTATTTTTCTATTAAAAAAAGGAATATTAATTAACCTTGGCTCAAACCAGACTTCATCTCCGCTAGTAATACTTTCTTTTAGTATTATAGATTCACTTGCTAAAAAGATTTTATTTTTTAAATAAATATCTCCTGGAGAAACATCAAGGTAAACAAATCCACCTTCGTAAAACCACTGATTAGAAGTAAGACTATCTTTATTACTTCCTTTTGTAAGATCTGTAGTAGTAAAAACACCTTCAACAAAAAACTCACTAGATATTCTATAATAAGTACTATAAGATTCAAAATCTGCTGATTGTTTTAATTGCAAACTTCTAAGAATACAAATTATATTCTTTTTTGAATTGCGATTTTGAGATAATGTACTATATGTAGACATTTATACAACTTCCTCTAAGTCTAGGCTTGTATTATATATATTATAGCGAGTATTTTCAACTTTAAATTCTTCTTTCATTCGATATAATCCACCAGATCTTAAGGATTCCATATAGAAATTTTGATCTTCCATATTAGGGAAAATAAAGAATCCTTCATCTTTACAAAAATCAAAGACTTTTTTTCTTAAATCTAAGCCCTGTGTATTATCAAGCAAGTCAATATTACCTTTAAACTTCTTGTAAAATCCTCTTACATCTTTGATAGAATATCTATCCGGGCTATATGTAGTCTTTGTTAAGCTTACTCTAGAAGAATCGATCTTTCCATTAATAAAATAATCATCGAAATCGACTCCATTTGTTACAGAAACATTGCTTACGCTAAAAGTAAAATCAGCAGAGTGAGTAAACCAAACGCTTATATATTGAAAAGGCAAATCGTTAACTAAATTGTATTGAGTCATGTGTTGTCTTAATGTTTTATCTATAATAATAACAGGGTCCTCGGGGTCTATCATGTTGGTTGAAAACGTATCTGTTCCAAAAGATGTTGATGTTTGCTTTAAAGAAACTTGATAAATTTCTTTACTTGCTCCACCTCCTCCTGTGCTGCTATTGACGTTTGTTAGAGAACCATGGGCTGCTATAAAAATATTAGCCCCACTTTTAATTAAGTTTTTTAACACTTCATTATTACGATTAAATCTTATAGCTATACAATCATAATCTCCTATTGAAGAGTTATCCAAATCGATAGTAATACCGGCTAGAAATACTCCCGAGGACACCTCGTAAGAAGATACTCTTACTTCTTCAGCCATACTTTCTTGTAGTAAATTTGACTTTGGGAAATTAGTGTCAAAAGATAAGTTAGCTGTATCATTTTGATAAACATATATATTATCTACATCTCTCACGTAGTTCGTGTAAAGAGGATCAATTAATAAGTCTTGAGATATATCAGTTGATCTATATGTATTATAAAAAGATATCTGTTCATCAGTTATAAATTTATTATTTATAATTTTTGTTTTCATGCTGCTAATACCCTTGAGTTAAGCTCACTTAGTTGATCGTTAATTTCTTGACCATCCATAAAGTTGTTAATTTGTTGTCTCTCACTTAATAGATCTCGAATCTGTAATAATACTTCAGATCCACCGGCGCCACCACCATTAGCCAAACCAAATAAAACATTTGCCTGCTGTCTACCATTGAGGACGACTTCGTTAGAATTAAGTCTAGCTAAAACATTATCCCCGTTCGTGCTAGTACCAGGAACGACACCACCTTGGGCAAACTTCGGCGGCTGTGCGCTTGCTATGTTCCCAATATTGGCCGCTGTAGCAGCTCCCACGATAGCAGCTAGGGCGAAGTTGAAAGGAGGAGGAGCTGAACCTAATGCTTTTTGAACCGCTGCGAAGCCGTCGATAGTAGCCTGAGAGATGGCTGCAGCTTGACCGATGCGGAATAGGGTTTTGTTGTTGCTAGACATTAAACCTGAGATGGTACTCATAGTCGATTTAAAGTTAGCAATTTTATTTTTGTCTCTTTCCTCTTCAGTTTTTCCTTCGGCTTCTCCCCATTTCTTGTCTAGCCCAAGCATCTTTCCGAACCACCCAGTTTTCTCTTTTTCTACGCCTTTATTTGCGTCTGCCTCTCCTTCTATACGAGTGGTCTTAATGCTTGTTGTAGTATTCTTAACATCTTCTTCTAAGCCTGTTAGAAATCCGAGGAATTTCTCTTTGGTTTCTTCCTGTATATCGTCGTCAACTAGAGATGAGTATATTCCTTTAAATTGTTCTTTAATTGAATCGACGTTAGTAGTAACACCTTCAACCGCTCTTGCTGTAAAGCCTTCTAGGGCAGCTTCAGCTTCAGTCAAACCTTGTACCCATCCCTCAGGTTGAAGACTTTCTGGCAGAGAACTAACCAAAGCATTAATAGTTTGTACTATACCCAGGGCGATACCAGATATAGCAGTTCCCATAGTCCAAAAAGCTAGCTGCATAGCGTCTACTTGAGTAGCCCAAACGTTTTTTACGATACCGATATAGCTTGCAATTGGCTCTAGTGCATTTTTTATAACCCACTCGGCTGCCTGTATAATATTAAGTAATCCATTTTTTATAAAATCTTGAATCGCTGGTTGACTTTTATAAATAAAATCACCAAGAGCAGCGAATGCATCAGATAATTTTTGGATGATAAGAATACCGATAGGAGACTTGGTTACAATTTCTCCTATTCGCTCCTGCATGTCTCCAAATGTATTCTTCATTTGAGTCAATGCGCCTTCGTATGTATTTAACTTACCAGCAGCACTACCACCATATTGATCTATAAGAATCTGAGCAGCTGCGCCATTCTTTAGCTGTTCTGCAGTTAGCTCTTTAATTTTTGGATTAACTTCTCCAAGCTCTCCAGCGAATCCACCAAGGGTCTTACTTACTTGGCGTATACTTTCATCAGTGCTCTTGCCTGTAGCAGCGCTAAGCTCTATAGCCGCCTGTGTTAATAGTTTAGCTTGGTCGTTTGAGGCTCCCATTGCTTTTGCAAACGATAACATTTTTAAAGATGCTTCGTCTCCAACTGTACTTGTTCTTTGCATCTCTGAAGCAAAGTTTTGCATATCTTGAAATGCTTCGTTAGTAAAAGATCCGGTAATCTGCATCTGCGTTGCTAAATCATTCAGCGCATTTTGCTGAACTATAGCCGCATCTACTGCGCCCCCTACCATGAAGTTAAAGAATTGTTTTGCAGCGTTAAAAGCACCATTCAGAGCTGCTACAACTACGTTAGCACTAAGCACACCTTTGAATACATTCCAAGCGCTCGCAGCCCCTTTAGAACTTTTCTTAAATTTCTCTTCAAACTGAGATACCTGTTGATTTACTTTATCAAAATCTTGTTTTAATTTGTTAATCTGTAGCTCTAGTTCTAGTGTGACTTTTTCATCTGCCATTCTTAATTTTTCCTTGCTATCTGAGCTTTCATTTTTCTATCTTGCTCTTCTTTAATATCCGATTCTATCTCCTGAAAAACTTGAAACGATTCTATCATCCAAGCTGGCTGGTCTATAAGCGGACCTGAGTCAGGCATCACCCCATTTTTATATTGACCATATAGAGTAATCAGAAGATTAAAGTGAGGGTGAGAATAAGCGCATGGACATCTATATACTTCAAACATTTCGTCAATTATTATAAGTGGTTTTTCTCTGCTCTTTGTACACCCATATTTTTCTTTTAATATCTTTAATCTATTCGCATCTTTAGTTCTCTTCATGGTAACATGATGTAGATCAATAAAGTTGGGATCGACTGCGTTTACAAAAGACAAATAAAGCTTAATTCTATCGGACGAACTAAGTACGCTAACCTTATAAACTTGGTCTATAATAACATGAATAAATGCTGGGATTACCGGGAACTTTTTCTCGTTCCCTTCTTGGGGTTTCCCACCACCGTTACTCCTTCGATCTCTTTTCCGTTGCCATCTACCACTTTGCCTTCTGCTGGTACTCCACTCATCAGTGAAGAGCATACGCTAAGAAGTTTTTGACTATGCTCTAGATTAAAGATATCTTCACAGCAATCTTCAGTAATCGATCCATCTTCAAACTCTAGCTCGTACTTTTTTCCATCGCTATCTTCTACGCCCTGCATATCTTTAAGAGTCATTTTAAGAACTTCTTTAGTTCCCTTCATCATTTCTTTCAAATCTCCACTCGTAAAGTAAGCTTGTAGTTCCATTCTTTGTGATAAAGAAAGGGGTGCTAGCTTGACTGTAATATCGTCCACCTGCACTGTAATTCGATCTGTCCTTCTGTAAATCTTTGCCATTTCGTCGTCTCCTATAAAACAGGGCTTAAAAAATAAGCCCTTTTGGTTAAATCATTGATAGATAAATCTCGTCGCTTTGTCCGTCGCTTCCTCTGTGGGCTTTAATACTCATGTTGTTAATTACGTTGCCTTCCGCATCAGCTTTTGAGAATTCGGTAATTTGACATTGTGGAAGATAGACAGCTACGATATCTTTAAATTGTCCAGCGTTTGTATCTTCGACACCAGCCCAGAAAAAGATGCTAAAATCTGTGTTATTGTCGAACTTATTCCAATCAGCAATAGAGTCATCTTCGGCATACGGGTCAATTGAAAGAGTAACGTTTCTAGTAGTAGCTCTACTTGCTACTCTACCATTTTGACTAGAAGTACAAGTAATAAAACCAAGCTCATTCGCTACTTCAAGAGTAATGTTGTTTACACATTTTGCTACTCCATCTATATAGAAAATAGAATTAAGTACAGTAGGCGGTTCGCTTGAATCGAATACCTCGGTAACTGATTTAGTTGAAAGAGTTTCAGCAAAAGAAATACCTTCAAAAGCAAAAGCCATCTGAGGAATTTGTCCAGTTGTCCAGTTGCTCAAAGAAGCACTAATAGCTTTACATCCAGCTGCTTGTCTTTTAACTTCGTCTTCTTGATAATGAGTAAGAGTAAAAGACGGGTGGCCTGAGTTTGCTGGAAGATAAGTAACCACCGGAGAAATTGCGTCGCCATCTGCGTGAGCTCCCAGTGGGTTAGCTATAAGTAAAGTAATAGCTACTGAACCAGCTGTATTTACAACGGAAGCAATAGGAGAAATGTGGTCTGCGCTAGTACCCCTACGCACGCGCACGATGTCCCCTGCTGCGTACTTATTGGCATCAGAATCTGCCAAGCCGATTACTGTTGAGCTATGGGCTACGTTGATATCGTCAGCTGTTACGCCGGTATCCTCGGCTCTTGTAGCACCCAAGAGGCTTCTATATAGTAAGTCTGTTTCAGGTTCAACTCCAGCTGTTCCGCTTGACTTAAATTCAAAAGGAAGAGAACCTGCTACAGTTTTTTTACCTTTTCTAGACTTATTCATTCCGATTCCTGAATTGGAAACCGCTCTATTTAATAGCTCGTGGGCAGGAGTAATCTCTAGTCCATCTAAAATAACTTGAGCAGCTTCTGCGCCCGCGCTTGGATTGACTGGTGTTCCTTCAGTTGACTCTTCAGTTATAAAAAGTAAGTCGTTATTTTTTACTATATATCCCATTTAATTCTCCTTATCTATTTTGTTTATATCTAACGTTAAACTGTAATCGTACTATTGCCACATTTTGTTCTGCTATAAATTCCGGCTTTTGTATAGATCCTTCATTAACTATTAAAACGTTAGACGCAGAACCGCCCTTTGTTTCTAATATTCTTCTATATATCTTATTAATGCGGGTTAGCAATTCAGCCACAGCCGCTTGCTGTGCTTCGTCATTTCGACCACTTGCCCCATTGATGTAATTTGTAGTAAGAATGATCTCGTAATTTTGGTCAGTTACATGAGCTCCAACCTTGTAAATTGTCTGTACTCCACCTAGGATTCTAACTCCATATCTTTTAGTATTTTGCTTAAAGTTGTTCTTTTCTATTTCGTATATATTAGATAGAGGTGTATAAGTAAGACCTGTTAATATTGTGTCTACCTCAGCCAATAAATTGGTCTTTATGTTAGAAGCTATATCGTCACCTGGAGATACTAGCCCGAACTGTCCAGTTTTTGATCCTTCTGCGTCAATGTACTCAAAAGGATACACAACTTTATTGTCTGGTATAGTAACCGAAGCACCGGAGAAAGTTCCTTCGACGCTTACTCCGAGGTTTTCGATTATCTCTCCTACTTTTAGGATATCCGCTGTAATAACATCATTATCTTCTTCTCCTAGATAAGACCCCCCTTGCGACGGGGCTATCTTATTGCTAGGTAGAGTACCCGGAGTTCCTTCCAAAGTATCGCTATCTTTTATAGATGATAGCGTTGGTAGGTCCTGTGTACCTGTGAATCCTCTAAGGGTGTCATTAGGGCTTACTCTATTAAGAGCTGGTAAGTCCATGATACCAGGAGTACCCTCTAGCGTGTCATCTGGGGCTATATTTACTATCTCAGGTAGGTCTTGAGTTCCAACTGTTAGACCAGCGTCTCCGTAACCGGGGCCATTGGGAGAATAAAAAGAATTGTC
>Ga0210043_1000747_pt1 | contig 32952 bp, 55 predicted proteins | sample CryGeymet201501t_FD_183990 | JGI IMG/M metagenome (GOLD analysis project Ga0210043, IMG submission 183990) | Groundwater microbial communities from Crystal Geyser aquifers in Utah, USA - Crystal Geyser metaG 2015-01t (SPAdes) (version 2) | ecosystem: Environmental > Aquatic > Deep subsurface >... | reverse complement strand
TTTTGGCCAGCACGGTTTGGGCCAGATCAAGCTTAAGAAAATTGGCCATGGACAGAGCATAAATAACGATATCCGCCAGTTCTTCACCAATATCAGCCAGGGCGGCAGCATCGAGATCTTTAGACTGTTTATGAACCACCGCCTGGTTTGGCACTAAACCGGGAAAGGATGGGAACAAGCGGGAAAGGATGGGGAAGCCAGGTTTAATGCGGGGTTGACGCTAGTTTAAAAAGATACGTGGTGCCAAAGCAACCGTGATCTAAAAAAAGCAAAAAAATCACTATCTCACGGTATATTTGGCACCAGCTATAAATCATATTAAATAGGCCTTTTGAAATTCTCATCGTTTTTACAGTGTGCAAAAGAATCAAAAATAATTCCTGAAATTCTCAACAGATGCTCTGGCGTTGGGATCTCGATATTATCCCCGGGGCCGACAACCAGGCCAGCCCTTTCCACCTCACCCCGCCGCGCATCATCCATCGAGACGCACATTCTGACAGTCGCTGTCTTTTTCCCTTCACGATAGCGCATTAACCATCGGTTTACCTTTCCCTGGAATAAAATAGAAAAATAACTTTCAGTGTCCTTTGCGACAATTTCAGAATCTGCCCCTAATATACTTTGAATAATATCGAACACTTTACGTTCAGCATACGTCGTAACAATTCGGGGGTTTGTCGGATCAACGACATCCGCATAATCATCAATCTCAGGATTTTCAAGAGGATCATTCTTGACAGAAACAGGCTCCTGTTGGGTTTTTATCGACAAGCCAGTCACGACCATTTCACCCACCGCTTTACTGACAGCCACCTTGACAATAGGGGTTATTAAGTCAATAAATTTTGCATTTAACTGCCGTTGAATCCCGGCCCTTGCTGCAACATACCTCACGAAATCAACGTCAGGTTCTCGAAGGCTTGAGCTGATAGCCTCAGTAAAGGCCGTCAAGTAAACAGTCTCTTCGGCCAATGTACGAAGCGCACCAGGCTGGAACTCGTCATAGCGAAAACAGGAAAGCCGACTAACTAATGAGCGATCCAAGTCAGCGAAATTAATAGTTAAAAACGGAGAATGATCCATCATGTTCTTATTATCTAAATCTGTAAAAAACCGCCATTCGCACCCGTTCGTAATCGCAGCAACCGCAACCTCAGGCGTTGCGTTAAAATATCTCGCAAGCTGAGGGCAATGATTCGTCAGTTTTTCGCTGAACGCCTTTGCCTCAATAAACATCACCGGCAGATTTTGACAAAACAACGCATAATCAACCCGCTCTGAAGCCTTCGCGCCAGGGAAATCCGCACCGTACTCCGCCTTAACTCGCGTCGGATCAAACGGAGAAAAACCAAGAATATCAAGCAGTGGCAAAATTAACGCCTGCTTTGTCGTCTCTTCTGTTTGGCAATGAACACCAACCCCCTTTACGTGGTCAGCATGCCTTAAAACCTTCTCCGTAAAACCCTGCATAAACCCTCCTTACCTCATCGTTGTAAAATGGATCGCCAGATCAAGGCACCAGCACAGCACCACCAAAAACGTTAAAAAAACTCCCCGACACGTTAACCACAATATGCGCCTGACGCGTCCCCACCTGGACAACCCCCTGGCACTCCGTCGCCACACAATCCACCTGAACACCTGTTTTTTCCATTGGTTTAGCCCTCCGTAATCTCTTTTATTTTTAATAACTTACGTTTAAACTCCGCCACAATGGCAGGGCTTCCATAAGCCGACAGCAATTCAAGTAACTCGCCAAGATCCGGGCTTAAAACAAACGTGCCTGGTGCCTCCTCAACCACACTGGCCCCCACCGTTGACCCTGTCACCAGATTCCCATGCCCCCCCACCTGGGTTATCCCCCTGGCCCCCGTAATGACCGCATGCACGCCCTCGCCCTGGTCGCGCCGCATCGGGCCTTCACCGATTAAAACCCAGTCAGCAGAAAACCCTTCCAGAGAAAGAGCCTCAATAACCCCAGACCCTGGAGCACTTCTCCCGATCTCGTAGCTTTGCCAGGCACCATGACTGATCCCTAGCCTATCGGCCATTTCATGTTGGTTTATCCCAAGGCTATTGCGAAGGATTTTTAACCGACTTGGAATGCCTTTTTTTATTTCGGATTGCATGCGGTCGAATCCGAAATGAATCCGAAATAAAAAAATACGTTTCGGATAGATTTAAATACGCGATTTTCAACAATAATACGCAAAGAAGCCACCATTATTAAAATTTTAGAATCCGAAATACAAAATAATACTTGACTCACGTAATTTAATACGCGTATAGTCCCCCAATAACAGCTTGAAAACTAAACCACAGAAAACAAAAAAAATAAAAAGTCACCTAGATAAAGGACAACCCACTATGAGTCCTCAAAAAATCAAATCTTTACTGGTCGCTCGCGGCATCAAACAAGTGGAAATTGCCAACCATCTTGGTGTTTCCGTGCAAGCCGTCCATGGCGTCATTGTTGGCGCCAGCAAAAGCCGCAGGGTCAGCACCGAAATTGCTCGCCGTCTGGGCCAACCGGTCGCAAAGCTGTTTCCTCGCTTGGCAGCCTAACACTACTTGAATTTTAAGGTGGGTTCAATGACAAAAACACACAAAAAATTTGACGATCCGGCGCAGCTCAGCCTGCTCGACCTGCTGAAAGCCGAACGCGAAGAGCGGGTCGACGTGGCCCCCGGCAGCCTGTGCGTTTCGGCCCGGCTGATGTCTGCCGTCAAGCAGGCCATTAAGTTGGCCCCCAAAAGCCGCGAAACCCTGGCCGATGAGATGGCACAGCTGACCGGGGCCGATATCAGCGTGCACATGATCAACGGCTGGGTGGCCGAAAGCCACCCCCACCGCCTGCCCGCCGAATTTGTGCCCGCCCTGTGCCACGCCACCGGCAACACCGAACCGCTGCGGGTGCTGGCCGAAGCCGCCGGGGTGTACACCCTGCCAGGTGCCGACGCCCTGCGGGCCGAGGTGCAGCGGTTGCGCGAAGACGAGCAAAAAATCAGCCGCGAGCGCCGCCGCCGCGAGCTGTTTCTGAAAGAATTAGGAGCCCAGCCATGAAACTGTTTATCACCACATTCGCCATGTCCCTGGTGCTTCTGGGCCTGCTGCTCACCGGCAGCGACGGCCCCCTGTTTCCGGTTGTCAATATTGCGGGCCTGATATTCTTTGCCGTGGGCGGGTGTGCCCTCCATTTATTGCGAGACACGCCATGAACTGGCCCACAGCAAAAGAACTGGCGGGCTTGCCGGGTATGCCATCAACCGAGCGCGGTGTCCAGTTGCTCGCCAAGCGCGAAAACTGGGCCGGACGCAAGCGCAGCGGCAGCAAAGCCCTGGAATACAACCCCGCCAGCCTGCCGGCCGCAACGCGTACCGCGCTGCTCGATGCCGCCATTCTGGCCCTGCCCGAAACCCTGTGCAGCCTGCCGGAAATCAAAAAAACCACCGCCCTGGCCCTGGCCGATTCACTGCCCGCACCCGCCAGCCTGGCAAAGTGGCAGCGCGACACCATGGACGCCCGGTTGCAAATATTGGCGGTGGTCGAGCAGCTCGCCGGAAAAAGCACCCTCAACAAAGCCATTGACCGGGTCATTGCCCAGGCGAAAAACGAACTGCTGCCCCCCCATATTCAGGCCCTTATCCCCGTCGCCAACGCCCGCTTTGGCTGCGACAACGGTCAGCGCACCCTCAGCCGCCGTACACTGTTTCGCTGGCGCGAGCTGCGCGCCATCGGCACCACCGCCCTGGCCCCGGTCGAAAAGCAAAAAGCCGAAATCCCCGCCTGGGCTCCGTTTTTCCTGGGATGCTATCAAAAGCCGCAGAAACCCAGCGTCCCCATGGCGCTGGAAGAGCTGGCGTTGCTGCTGCCCGAACAAATCGCCATGCCCAGCGCCGCCCAGGCTCGCCGCTTGCTCGGAAAAATGAGCAAAGTCGACCGCGAACGCGGCCGCCGCAGCGACAAGGAACTGCGCGCCATTTTGCCCTGCCGCCGCCGCGACACCAGCGACCTGGTGCCCCTGGAAGTCACTCTGTGCGACGGCCACAGCTTCAAGGCCCAAATCGCCCACCCGGTGCACGGCAGGCCCTTTCACCCCGAAGTGTGCGCCGTGATCGACGCCGCCACCCGGTGCGTCATCGGCTGGTCGGCCGGTCTCGCCGAAAGCGCGCAAACCGTCGCCGACGCCCTGCGGCATGCCATCCAGATATCTCCCGGCAACGAACGCGGCGGCATCCCGGCCATTTTTTACACCGATCCCGGCAGCGGCAATAAAGCCAAGGTCAATGCCGACCCGGCGTTCGGGCGCTATGCGCGGCTGGGCATTACCTTTAAAACCGGCATCGTCGGCAACAGCCAGGCGCGTGGCCTGGTCGAGCGCATGCAATCCACCCTGTGGGTGCGGGCCGCCAAACGGTTGCAAACCTACACCGGTACCGGCATGGACAGCAGCGTGCAGCACAAGACCAGCCGCCTGCTGCTCAGCGACATCCGCAAAACCGGCAAAAGCAAGCTGCTGCCCAGCTGGCCGCAATTTCTCGACCTGTGCCAGCAGGCCGTTGACCACTATAACGACACCCCCCACAGCAGTTTGCCGAAAATCACCGACCAAAGCGGCAAACGCCGCCACCTGACCCCCAACGAAATGTACGACAGCTTTCTGGCGCGCGGCTGGTGCCCCGACACCTGCACCCCCGGCGAACTCGACGATCTGTTCCGCCCACGCGTGCAAGTCGCCACCCGGCGCGGCGAAGTGCGCCTGTTCGGCAACACCTATTTCAACAGCAACCTCAAACACCACGCCGGCGAACAGGTTTTCGTTGAATACGAACCGCAAAACGGTCAGTTCGTCTACGTGCGCGAACTGAACGAAAAACTGATCTGCAAAGCCGAATTCGACGGCAACCGCAGCCGCATGTTCGCCGTATCGGCCACCGAAGTTGCCATAGAAAAACGCGCCGAAGGGCGCCGCAAGCGGCTTGAAAACCAGCTCGAAGAGGTCGAAGCCGAACGCCGCGGCCTGGTCGAAATCGCCCCCAGCCCACAGCAGATCGAAGCCGCTCGCGCCCTGGCCGTCACCAGTATGGCCGAACCCGTCGCCAGCTTCGACCCCGGCGATAACCCTGTCAAACGCCATCGCGTATGGGTCGCCCTGTGCGAAAAACGCGACACCGGCCACCCATTAAGCGCCGATGAAAGCGCCTTTATCAGCCGTTACACCGGCAGTGAAGAATGCAAAATAATGATGGATTTTCATGCCGATTTTGATCAGGCCGATCAGGCCATATAAAAAAAGCCCCTGCTGTGGACAGGGGCCTTGCCAGCGGGAAGACCGCTAAAGGAAGAAGGAGGACATCTTGACACAAAATCACGACAACATCAACACCATCGCCCCTTTAAGCAACGTGGGGCTGCTGCTTGGCGAAGTCTCCAGCGCCATCAGCTATTGCCGCGAAAATGGCGGAATGTTCGTAGCATTCCATGGACACGCAGGTTACGGAAAAACCACCGCCTGCAACTACGTGCGCGCCAAGGTGCGCGGCTATCGGGTCGAATGCTGTGACCACTGGACGCGCAAAAGCCTTCTGCGCGCCATCCTCTATGAAATGAGCATCCCCGCCGCCAACAACGTCGCCGAAATGTTCGACCAGGCCGTCGAGCAGCTGCGCCTGTCAGGCCGCCCCCTCATATTAGATGAAGCCGACCACCTCGCGAAAAACAGCTGCATGGAAATGGTCAGGGGGTTAATGGACAAAAGCCGCGTGTGCGTGGTGCTGTCGGGCGAAGAGCTGCTGATGAAAAAACTAGAGCGCTGGGAACGCGTTCACAGCCGCATCTTAAAGCCCGTCGCCGCCCAGCCCGCCGATGCCAACGATCTGCGTGTGCTGGCAAAACTCTACTGCACCGGCGTGGCCGTCGGTCAAGACTGGCTTGATGAACTGATGAAACAGACCGGCGGCAACACCCGCCGCGTCGTTGTCAACCTCAACCGGGCGCGCAACGAAGCCGCTGCCCTGGGCACCATCAGCCTGCAAACCTGGGGCGAGCGCGGCTGGTACACCGGCCACAGCCCCGCCCCTCGAAAGGCGGTGTGACATGGCGCGCAAACCCGCCGACCAAATCAGCAGCCTGCAAACCCGCGATGCCCTGTGGGCCGCCATCCGCAATTTCGGGCGGCCCTTCACCGCCCGCGAGCTGCGCATTGAAACCCGCTGCACCACCAGCCAAACTGGCGAATATCTCATTGGCCTCACCGCTGCGGGCATCCTCAGCGCCCACCAGGAAACCGGCAGCGGCGTGCCGCACCCCGCCAAAATTTACACCCTGGTCAACGATTGCGGCATCGAAGCCCCGCGCGTGCGGCGTGACGGCAGCGAGGTCACCCAGGGGCGCGGACGCGAACAACTGTGGGAAACCATGCGCATTTTCAGCAGCTTCAGCAGCGCCGATCTCGCCGTTTTTGCCAGCACCGAAGAACACCCGGTCGCCGCAGGCGAGGCCCGCATCTACTGCGCGACCCTCGCCGCCGCAGGCTACCTGCGCAAACACGCCAACGGCACCTATACCCTCATTAAGCGCACCGGCCCAAAACCGCCGCAGATCCAGCGCACCAAGCAGGTGTACGACCCCAACCTAGGCGAAATCGTTTGGAAAGAGCAGGTGAGCGCATGACCAAAACCGAACGCATGATCATCGCCAAACGCGCCGTCGATGACGTCGGCCAGGCCGAAGTCGCCCGCCGCATCGGGCGCAGCGCCAGCGCCGTGTCGCAGGTCATGAGCGGCAAATACGCCGGAGACCCCGACACCATCCTTGAACTGATCGAAGCCAGCTTTGCCAGCACCACCGTTCATTGCCCCGTCATGGGCGAGGTCTATTTAGCCGACTGCATCGAAGCCCGCCGCCGCCTGGAACTGCCCCACGTCCCCAGCAGCGGCCAAACCGCCGACCTGCGCCGCACCTGTCCCAGCTGCCACGGAGGGAAAAAACCATGACCCAGTGCCCGAAATGCCGCGCCGGGCGCGGAGCCCTGTACGCCCAGACCAGTCAACTCGCACAGGGCGTCGCCCTCGACCAGATCAGCTGTATCCGCTGCGGCTGGATGAAAAGCGAACCGCGCAGCATCGCCGCCCCGCGCGTGCGCCAGCACCGCCCCGCGCCGGAAAGCAGCGCACCCACACCGCGCACAAACTACGCAAAAAAGCCCTGCACCCGTGAGGGCTGCGCAGGGGTTTACAGTCACAGCAAATTCAAGCTGTGCCAAAAATGCGCCGACCGACACTACAAATGGCTCAACACCGACATGACCACGCCACCACCCTATATCAGCGCCGCCGCAGACCAAGGCTGGATCGACAACCCCCACAAGAAAACCTACCAAAAGAGAAAGGTCGCCCCATGAAAAAAAACACCAAAATCAAAGCCACCTCGCGCGCCATTGCCGTGCCCCAAAGCCACGATGCCACGGTCGAGCAGATTGCCGAAATCGGCCGTTTGCAACGCGAGCGCATCCGCATCTCCACCGCCATGAACGACGAAATCGCCGTCATCAAGCAGCGCTACGAAGACCAGGCGCAGCCCCTGGGGCAGCAAATCAAAGAGCTGTCCGAAGGCGTGCAAATCTGGTGCGAGGCCAACCGCAACCAGCTCACCCAGGGGGGCAAGGTCAAATTCGCCCTGCTGGCCAGCGGCAAGATCAACTGGCGCATGCGCCCGCCGAAAGTCGGCCTGCGCGGCAAAGATACCATTATTGACGCCTGTAAAAAGCTCGGCTTGCAGCGCTTTTTAAGGGTCGCTGAAGACATCAACAAGGAGGCGATGCTGGCCGAGCCGGAAATTGCCGCGACCATCCAGGGGGTCAGCATTACCCAGGGGGAAGATTTTGTTGTCACCCCGTTTGAAACCGAGCTGGAGGAGGTGGCGTGATGATGGAGATCGACCCCTGCCCGTTCTGCGGCAATGGTGACCCAATGTGGGGCAACGACGAAGAGGACACCAAAACAGCTAGATTCTGGCTCTGTTGCGGCGAATGCGGGGCGGCCGGCCCATCCGCCGACAACCACCAGGACGCCGCCGACCTGTGGAATGAGCGGGCATGAAAACCATGGTCGCCGTCATCGTCGCCTGGGCCATCATCGCCTGCTCGCCCCAGTGGCCATCCGCCGCATCGCGGCTGAAAGCCGCTCCCACAGGGTGTGAACCGCTACACTTTGACGCGATCAGCTATTTCATCGCCCAGGCCGAGCAGCGTCACGACAACCGAAAATGAGCGAAACCGATCGTTTTCCTGGCACCAGGAAAATGGTCGATCGTTCCGGGGTGGTGCCCGGAGCCTGACGAGCAGCCAACAGTCAGCAGCAAACATGCCCGCCGGGGGGATCCTCCTCCTTTCGCCCCGGCGGGAATTTTTCAAAAAAAAGGGAAAACCCTATGAAAAAAATCTTGATAGTCCTCGCCCTCCTCGTCGCGCTGGCCTGTCCCACCGCCGCCGAAGAAGAAGGGCCACAGCTGCCCAACCAGTATCACACCTTTTTCGTCTGCCTGAACCCCAGCTGCGGGCTGAAATGGATGGAGGTGCATCAGGGCTATACCGACTTGCCCCACAGCCTGAAATGCAAGCGCTGCGACGGGCCAGCGATTATCACCACAGGCGGGTTTGTTGTGCCCCGGATCACCCCATGAGCACCGCGATTGTTGAGGCCCTGGCCAAAGTCGTGCCCGCAGATCTGGCGCAAAACTACGCCGAAGATTTTTCCGCCGTCACTCGCCTGTTGCTGCGCGGCTACATTAACACCAGCGCCGCCACCCGCATCCGCGATCACATCACCGCCGAAACCGAAGACGCTATTTATGTCTATTCAAACCGGCGTAAAAAGGGGGTTAAACGATGAAAAAATGCACGTCACAATGCCAGCACCTGCGCAGTTTCCGCTACGGGTTTGACGGCAGCCGCCTCATCGCCGCCTACAACGGTCGCGACCGGCTTGCCGGGTGCGCCAAGCTGCCCAGCATCACCATTCACCTGGCCGCAAAACCCCGCTGCGCCATGGAAAAGGGCCAACCATGACCACCCTGGAACTCACCCTGCGCGGCCTGGGCGCCCTTGGCCTGGGCTATCTCTGCGCCTGCGCGATTGGCCTTTTGTATCGGAGGTACACCAAAAAATGAACGCCGCCACCATCGAAAACAGCGACCGTCTGCGGCGCGTGCTGGCCGTTTTAAGCGACGGCCGCGAGTACACCACCCTCGATATTATCGCCTACGCCCGCGTCTGCGCCGTCAACAGCTGCATCGCCGAGCTGCGCCACGGCGGGTTCGACATCCGCTGCCGCCGCCAGGGCGACAAGTGGTTTTATCGCCTGGAGGATTCAACGCAATGAAATGCGCCGAAAAGACCGAAGTCTGGGCGCGGGTCTGCGGGTTTTTCCGCCCGGTCAGCCAGTGGAACCAAGGCAAAAAGGCCGAATACGGCGAACGCACCCCGTACAAAATGTTAACAAAGGATGTTAATCAAAATGGCGACCCCCAAGCAGATTAAATTGATCCATACCGTTAAAAGCGCCCTCGGCCTCAGCGATGATGACTATCGCGCCGTACTGACCGGATATGGCGTGAGCAGCAGTAAAGATATGAACACCGTCGAAGCCGCCAAGCTGCTGGCCGATCTGGAAAGTAAGGCCGCCATCGCCGGGGTGTGGAAACAGGGCGGCGCGCCACGTAAAAAGGGCCAGCGCCCGCGCAATATCCAGGGCAACCGCAGCGGGCAACTGCTTAAGATCGAGGCGCTCCTGACCGTCGGCGGCAAAAGCTGGAACTACTGCGACGCCATCGCCAAGCGCATCTGCAAAGTCGATAAGGTCGCCTGGGTGCCGGACCATCAGCTCTATAAAATCATCGCCGCCCTGCGCTACCAGGCCCAGCGCGAGGGGTGGGACTTGAGCGGGGAGCAGAAAAAATGAGCCTCTGGTTCCGATATACCCGCACCACCGCCAGCTATGGCGGACCGTTGCGTGTCTGGTGGAAATGTTGGGGCTTTGAGCGCTGCACTGCGCCCTACGACGTGCTCGAATGGTCGCTGATGCTCGGGCCAGTGATGGTGTGTAAATGGAGGAAGCTTTGAAGCTGCGCTGCCCGGTCTGCCACGCCTCGAACAGCCTCGAAGCCTTTACTGCCGACGAAGCCGGGCGCGAACTGCTGGTGCTGCTGGCGCAAAGCGGCCCGCTGTTTCGGCCACTGGTTGGTTATCTGGGCTGTTTTCGCCCGGCATCGCGTGACCTGAGCCACCAGCGGGCGCTGAAGCTGGCAACTGAAGTTCTGGCGTTGGGCATTGACCCGGCCCGGCTGGCCCCGGCGCTGGAAGAGACCACCGCCGCCATGCGCCAGAAGCGGCAGGAAGGCGCAGGCAAACCGCTGAGCAATCACAACTATCTGAAACGGGTGGTCGAGAACACCACCACCCCGGCTCCCGCCGTGACAGAATATGTCACACAGACAACCCAGCCAGCGCCCACCGGCAAGCGTGCCCAGGCCCTGGCCGCCCTGCACCAATGGGCCGGAACCAACTGGCTGCGCCAGGAAATCGCCGCCGGTTTACAGGCCCTGGTCGCCCTGTCGCGCCCCGGCACCCCGGCCGCCGATACCATCACTCTCACCGCAGACATCTGGCTGGTCGCCATCGCCGGCAGCTATCAGTTGATTATCGAAGCCATCGACCGGCCCCGCCTGCACACCGCGTTTAAAGGCTTGTTACAAACCGATCTCAAAGAATGGCCCGCCCCCGCCGCGCTCAAACCCCACATGCCCGGCAGGCCGCACCAGCAAACAATTGACGCACCCGCTCGCACCGCCGAAGACACCCAGCGCGGCATCGCTGCCGCGCAAAAAATCAAGGAGATGCTGCGCAAATGAGTGACAAAATCGACGAAAAACGCGGAGTCCAGGTGCTCCGCGCGATTGCCGACAGTGTGCGCGATACCCTCACGCGCCAGGGACTGCCCGCCGAATTGGCTGAACGCAGCGGCCTGGACGCCGCCGAGGGCGTGCGCGAGACCTTCGGGGGGGAGCAGGTCTATATCAGTACCGGATACGCCCTGGCGATCAGTCAGCGCGATCGTGAAATTTACCGACTGTTCAACGGCAACAACCATCGCCAGCTGTCTAAAAAATTCCAGGTCACCGAGCGCGCCATCTATCACATCATCGCGCGCGTGCGCCAGGCCGAAATGGACGAACGCCAAGACACGCTCTGGTAGCCCTACACCCCCACTACATGCACCGCCGCCGGGTCACGCACCGCCAGGCGCACGCGCAGGGGTTCCGGGCCAAAGTTTAACGCCAACAATCCCGCATCTCCTGCGTACAGATCAGCAGCGGTCAAGGTCAGCGCCGCCATCAGCACCACCGGGGCTGGAAACAGCCCCGGCCCCAGGGCCCCCGGTACCAGCAGCTCGGTCGCCGATACCCGCGTACAGGGCACATCCAGCAGCAGCCCGTCGGCATCGACTCCCACCAGGCGCCCCGAACCTGAATCACTGGCCAACCCGTGCGCGCTCGCCGTCGTAATCAGCCACTGGCCGTCGGGTTGCAGCGCCCCATGGGTCAGGGACAGCCGCAAAAACAGCCCACTAAAATCAAGGCCCGCCGCAATCTCGGGAATCTCGCTCAAAAACAAATTGCCCTGCTCGGGGAACAGGTAAAACCCGCCCCCCGGCGACGTCGGCAACTCCGTACAGGGGACACTGATTGCCACCTCCGGCGCAGCGCTCAGGTCGGGCAGGGCAAAGGCACAGCGCAAGGGCTGATAGAGATCGCCAGGAAGCGGCACGGGGGCCAGCCCCTCGAACATAACAATGCCGTCCTGCCCCGCAGGCCCCGCAGGCCCCGCAGGCCCCGCAGGCCCCGCAGGCCCCGCAGGCCCCGCAGGCCCAACCGGGCCGGTGAGGATTTTGTCTGCAACCGTCAGTACCCGCTCGCCCAGGGTGACTGTGAAACTGTCCATGTGTCCTCTTTGCTCAGGGGTAGGGTTGCGGCAGCCCCGCTGCGTTATACAGCGCGTGCCCGGACTCGTGTTTAACGACCTCCGCGTCGCGCAAATCACGCACCACGATCAGCGCCGGGCAGCCGCCCGCCGCGGGGAAAAACGCCCCGGCACCCGGCACCTCCAGCACCACCACCGGCGGCATCATCACCCGGCGCGGCAGATCAACCGGTGCCGCACAGCCCGCCATAAGCCCCAGCATCAAGGGCCAAAATGCACGGCGGGTGCATGGGTGCACAGCGTATCTCCTTGATCCCAGGTGCGCAGCTCGTAGGCACTGCTGCCCAACCGCGCCGGGCCAATCCCCACCCAGCCACCGGCGGTAAACGTCCAGGCGGTGATGCCATAGTTTTGCACATTAAACAGCAGCACCGGCACCCGCACCCGCCCGGCGGGCAGCCAGTCAAAATAAAAACGCAAAATAACGTGGCCCGACAACCCGGCACAATCCAGGGCAACCCCCTGGGCGCTGGCCATATCAATGACCATATCACGCCCCGCAACCGCCGAAATCACCACAAACGGCAGGCCAAACAGCCGCGTGCGGCGCGGCGGATTCTCGATCAGCCTCATCATGGTTTCAGCGCCGGGTAGTCACCCACCCGCGCAATATCCACGCGCGCGCCCCCATCCCAGCTGGTCAGCCGATATTCCGTAGTTAACCCACGCCAGGGCGGTGCAGCCGCTCCGTCGTCCCAGGCCACCAGCAACCCGACGCTCGACACTGCTTCCAGCAGCACGAACACCTCGACAAAACCCGTGGGCCAGTTGATCGTGCCAATGCTGAGGTTTTGCATAATCTGGGTATAGCGGCAGTTAATGCGGAACGCCTGGCCCAGCGACAGGTCTAACAGCGCCCGGCCCCGCGTCACACCTTGGTCTACAATCGGCAACGGGGCAGGGGCAAAAACCTCCGCCGGCGGGGAACTTAGCACCGCCGGAACCTCCACCGCCAGCGTTTCTTGCACCACGGGCACCACCAGCTGCGGTTGAACTGGCGCAGGCAACAGAAACGGCCCGTCACTGTGCGGGCACAGCGTCAGGCGCAGGTTTTGTTGCACCAGACCCAGAGCGAGGGTTTCGCTCACCAGTTCAGGCCGCACAATTTGCGGCGCAGGGAGCTGCGGTGTCAGGGTGACGGCGCTGGAGCTAACGCGGATTGTCTCCATGTTATGCCCGTGGCACGCCCAGTTTCAGAGCTATTTTCTGGTTCAAAAACGGCAGCGAGTCGCCGCTGGCGGTCACCCATTGATGCTCGGCATAATAATCACCCGCAGGGGCCGACAGCGACAGCTCGGCGCTGATTTCCAGCGTTGCCCCAAACACCGCGCCCTCGACATCCGGCGTGTCCAGGGTCGCCGCCACTTCAATGTCGGGGGCCAACTGCGACAGCGACCGCGCCATTCTGAAGTAAATCGCCGACCCGGCGATGTTCTCGCTAAACTCTATGCGCCAGCGTTTTGTCGCTCCGCGGTAAAAATCCGCCAACTGCTCCATGGTGCCTCCTGAAATGTGCCCCCCACGCCGCTAAAATACCCCGCGCGCAAGGCGTCAAATAAATGACGCTGTTCAACTTCCCTCGCCGCTCTACATTGGTAGTTTATTCCAACCCTCAGGGAGCTGCCATGAACAAAAAAACTCGCATCCTTATTGATCCAGGCCACGGCGGTGCTGACCCCGGCGCAGTTCACGACGGCGTGCGCGAGTGCGATATTAATCTGCACGTTGCCCGGCGATTGTACGGTGCCGTCGAAGCCGCAGGCATGGCCGCCCGCCTGACCCGCCACGCAGACTATGGCGTTGCCCTGGCCGACCGCTGCCAAATTGAGCGCCTCACAAACGCCGATCTGTTTATCAGCCTGCACTGCAACAGCTTTTCAAGCCCCGGCGTGCGCGGGCTGGAAGTGTTCACCAGCCCAGGCGAAACCCAGGCCGATGTTGCCGCCGACATGATCTGTATGGCCCTGCGCGACGTCTTCCCGGCCAGCCGGTTACGCACAGACGCCTGTGATGGCGACCTGGACAAGGAATCGAATTTCTACGTACTGAAAAACACCGCCTGCCCGGCGGTGCTGGTGGAAATGGGGTTTTTATCCAACCCCGCCGAGCGCATCTGGTTACAAAACCAGGACATTCAAGACCTGATCGCCACCGCCCTGTGCGACGGTCTAAAGGGTTTTGCCCACAATGAAAACCGTTAATGTCGATCTCTACGCCCCGCCCGCCTATGTGTCCGCCAGCGCCGACGTGCGCGCTCAGGTGTCCAACGGGTGTGGCCCCGGCGGCTGGCTCAACGATATGGTGCCAGACACCATCTGGGGACTGAAAATCACGCCTGCGTGCGACATCCATGACTGGATGTACGTGGCCGGTGAAACTGTGGCCGACAAAAACGAGGCCGACGATGTCTTTCGCAATAACCTGCTGCGGCTGGTCAGTGCCGCCGGTGGCCCCTGGTGGCTGCGCTGGCTGCGCCGCCGCCGGGTGATGGTGTATTTCGCGGCGGTTCGGCACTTTGGCGGCCCCTGGTTCTGGAACGGGAAAAACCCCATCGACCACAAATACACCACCGCATTGCTCATCTCGCGCACCTGGTATTTGAACTGGGACAGCCTGCTGCTGAGCTGGATAAAGCGCCTTTTCACGTCGAGGTAAGGAGACTGTATGACCTGGCTTAAACTGATTTTTTCGAGTATTGGCGGTTTTTTAAAACCGTTTCTAGGGATGTTCCTCTCCGAAATCGGCCCGATCCTGGCCGCATCGGCCACCGCGGCGGTGCAGGCGGTGGCCCTGAATGCAACCGGCGGCAGTGACGACGAGAAACGCGCCCAGGCACAGCAGTTGATTATCAGCCAGCTGCGTCAGCGCGGCATCGAAATCGGGGCCGGGGTCACGATCTCCATGATCAACGCCGCCATCGAGGCCGCCGTGCAAAAAGTCAAGGCGGACAAGAGCTAACCATGGCTGATGAGATTGACCGGGCGCAGTACCACAACGAGCTGTATCAGCAGCAGGCCATGGACGCTCATTATCGCAAATGCGGGGTGGGGGCGTATGACCATACGCCCGAATCAGGGATCTGTATCGACTGCGATAGCCCCATCGCCCCGGCCCGCTTGCGGGTCAACCCAGCCGCGCTGCGCTGCATCGACTGTCAACGACGTTTCGAGAGGACAGCATGACCGAACCCACCAATTATCAAGCCTGGCAGTTCTGGTTTGCCGTGCTGCAATCGTTCGGGCTGGCCGCCCTGGGCATTTATACCTGGTGGAGTAACCGGGCCAAGGTGACCGCCGCACGCTTTTTAGAGCTGGAACGCCAGTTCGCCAAGTGCATGCCCACGCAAGATCACCAGGCCGCCGAGGATGCCCGCACCGCCGATTGCCGTGCGCACCAGCTGCGCACCGGCGAACTTGAGCTGTCATTAAGCCGCGTCGGCGGCGAGATCCGTAACATGCCCAACCGGCAGGAAATGGCGGTTTTGTCTCACGACATCAACGGTCTGACCCGCAAACTCGGCACGGTCGAGGGCAGGCTGGACGGCCTGAATCACACCCTGGCACTCATCAATGAATTTTTGATTAACGAGGGAGGACGCGCAAAAAAATGACCGCCTTTATTCAACTCCTCGCCGCCGACATCCGCCTGGTGCTGCTGCGCCTGCTCAACGAGGGCACCGGCTACGCCCTGAACGATTCGATTTTGCGCGCCGCCCTGGCTGAATACGGTCACAACCTCAGCCGCGACCGCGTGCGCACCGAGCTGCGCTGGTTAGAAGAGCAGGGCCTGGTCACTCTCGAAACGGTGGGGACTGTGCTGGTCGCCACCCTCTGCGCTCGTGGGGCCGATGTCGCCACCGGCGCGGCCCGCGTTGACGGCGTCAAACGCCCCGGCCCCAGGGGGTAATTATGGGCGGTCGCCAGCAATCGAGCATCGATCTTTTACCCGACAGCATCCGCCAGCAGCTGCAAGAGCTGCTCAACGATCGCCGGGTGACGCAGCTACAGGCCGTTGACCGCATCAACGCCCTGCTGGCCGATATGCAGCACGCCGGGCAGCTGCCCGCCGACGCGCCCGAACGTCTCAGTAAAAGTGCGGTCAACCGCTACGCCCTGCGCATGGACGAAGTTGGCACCAAGCTGCGTCAAAGCCGCGAGGTCGCCGAGCTGTTTATCAGCAAAGTCGGCGCGGCCCCGCAGGGTCAGGTGGGGCTGCTCATCAACGAGATGCTGCGCAGCATGGCGTTTGACCTGAGTTTGAAATTACAAGACGCCGACATTTCCGACCCCGAAACCATGACCGCCACTATAGACCAGGTCAAAGCCCTGGCCCTGGCGGTGCAGCGGCTGGAGCAGGGGGCGAGTATCAATGTCAAGCGAGATCAGGAAATTCGCAAACAAGTTCTGGCCGATGCCGCAGCAACCGTTGACAAAACCGCACGGCAGGCCGGGGTCACCCCCGAAACCATCGCACTGATCCACGAGGCATTAGGTATCTGATGGCCAAAGGCAACGCCAAAATCATTCCGGCCAACCCTGGGGGCATTTTCCTTCCCTATCAGGGCGCCTGGATCAAGGACAAGAGCCGCCTGAAGCTTATGGAAAAGGCGCGCCAGATTGGCTTGTCCTGGTCAACCGCCTGGGCCTGCGATGAACGCACCGGCATGTTGGGTAACAAGCACGATCAGTGGGTTTCGTCGCGAGATGATATTCAAGCGCGGCTGTTTATCGAAGATTGCAAAATGTGGGCAAAGATTCTTCAGCTCGCCGCCGAGGATCTGGGCGAAATCGTCATCGATAAAGACAAGAACTTCTCGGCCTACGTGCTGCAATTTGCCAACGGCAAGCGCATCCACAGTATGAGCAGTAATCCCGACGCCCAGGCGGGCAAGCGTGGCGGCCGCGTGCTCGATGAGTTCGCCCTGAATCCCGATCCGCGCAAACTCTGGTCTATCGCGTACCCGGGCATCACCTGGGGCGGTTCGATGGAGGTCATCAGCACTCACCGGGGCAGCAAGAATTTTTTCAACGACCTGGTGCGCGAAGCCCGCGAGCAAAACAACCCGAAGAAGATCAGCCTGCACCGTGTCACGCTTCAGGATGCCCTTGATCAAGGGTTTCTGTACAAGCTGCAGCAGAGCCTGTCTGAAAACGACGAACGTCAGGCCATGACCGAGGCCGATTATTTCGATTTCGTCAAGTCGGGCTGCGCCGACGAAGAATCGTTTTTGCAAGAATTCATGTGCCAGCCGGCCGACGATGACGTGGCGTTTTTAGAATACGATCTCATCGCAAGCGCCGAATACGGGCGAGGTCTCGACTGGCAAACCCACGAAGGCGGGCGCCTCTTCGCCGGGGTCGATATCGGCCGCAAGAAAGACTTGACCGTGCTCTGGCTGCTCGAACTGCTCGGCGATGTGCTCTACACCCGCGAGGTTGTCTGCTTGCAAAACATGCGCAAGTCAGAACAAGAGGCCATCCTGTATCCGGTTATGGCCAAAGCCGAGCGCACCTGTATGGATTATACCGGTCTCGGTATTGGCTGGGGCGACGATGCCCAGGACAAGTTCGGAGGAAATCGCGTTGAGTGCATTACGTTTACCGGTCGCGTCAAAGAATCTTTGGCTTACCCGGTACGCAGCAAGATGGAAGATCGCCTGCTGCGCATTCCGTATGACAAGCAGATCCGTGCCGATCTGCGCAGCCTGACCAAGCAGACCACGGCTTCGGGAAACATCCGCTTCACAGCTGAACGCACACCCGACGGCCACGCCGACCGCTTCTGGGCATTGGCTCTGGCGGTCGAAGCGGCACGGCTGCCGGTTGTTGAATACGCCTATGAATCAGTTGGCCGCCACGCCGATAACCACAGCGCCCGCCCGGTCAAAGCCACCGCCGCCCTGGGCGGCATGAAAGGACTCTGGTAATGGCCCAACTCTTAGATGCCTATGGCCGCCCGGTCCGTACTCAGGCCCTCTCCCGTGAGCACGCCGCCCCCACTCTGGCCGGGGTTCGCACCCTGTGGACAGATACCGTCGCCTCGGGCCTGACCCCGGTGCGTCTGGCGACCCTGCTGCAAAACGCCGCCGAAGGCGACGCCGACAGCTACCTGACCCTGGCCGAAGAGATGGAAGAGCGCGACCTGCACTATGCCGCCGAGCTGTCCAAACGTAAGCTCGCCGTCGGCCGTTTGCCCATCAGTGTCGAAGCGGTCAGCGACCAGCAGCGCGATATCGATATCGCCGACGCCGTGCGCCGTTTGTTCAAGGGCTACAACGTGCGGTCGCTGATCAAGGATCTACTCGATGGTCTCGGCAAGGGCTACAGCGTGGTCGAGATCGACTGGGATCGCAGCGGCCCGCTGTGGAAACCCCGCGGCTACCAGTGGCGCGACCCGCACTTCTTTACCTTCGCCCGCGTGCGCCGCAGCGAGCTGCGCCTGAAAGACGAAACAGGCGGCCTCGACGGCCTGCCCCTGGAGCCGTTCAAATTTGTCTGCCACGTGCCGCGCATCAAATCCGGCATCCCCCTGCGTGGCGGGCTGGCGCGGCTTTCGGCCTGGGCTTACATGTGCAAGGGGTATTCGATTAAAGACTGGCTCGCCTTCGCCGAGGTTTACGGCATGCCGCTGCGGCTGGGCAAGTACGGCAGCAGCGCCACCGATGCCGAGAAAGCCGTGCTGCGTATGGCTCTGGCCAACCTGGGCACCGATGCCGCCGCCATGTTCCCGGAAAGCATGAAGATCGAACTGGTCGAAGCTGCCAACAAAAGCGGTGCCGCCGACTTTTTCAAACTACTGGCAGACTATTTTGACGATCAGGTCAGCAAAGGCATTTTAGGCCAGACCGCCAGCGCCAGCGGCAGCCCCGGCAAGCTCGGCAACGATCAACTGCAAAGCGAGGTGCGCGACGACATCCGCGACGACGACGCCGAACAGCTCGAAGACACGTTGAAGCGCGACCTGGTCAAACCGTTTGTCGACCTGAACTTTGGCCCGCAGGACGATTACCCCTGTGTGCAGCTGCGTGCCGCCGACCGGTACGACATGGCCGCCGAAGCCGAAGCCCTGGCCAAGCTGGTCCCTCTGGGCTACCGCATCGAGCAAAGCGTTATCCGTGATCGCATGGGCCACCCTGACCCGGACGAAAACGCCAAGCCGGAAGATTTACTCGGCATCCCTGCGCCAGTCGCCGCAGAACCAATAGCGATCAACCGCGCGACCAACACCGAACAGTCTGCCGCCGATCCCCTGCAAGTCACCGCTTGGGTTGATCATCTGCGCCGGCTCACAGTGCAGTCCGGCAGCTTCGAAGAGCTGGCCCGCAACATGGAAAAAGCGTTCCCCGAAATGGATAGCACCGCCATGGCCACTGAAATCGCCCAGGTCACCACCCGCGCGATTATGGCCGGGCGACTAGACGCGGCGCAAAAATCGCCCGAATAAACGGTTTACCATAGCGACCCAATACAAGGCCGCCAGAAAAAAAGATCGTCAAGTACAGCCAATTTTAAACACGGTTTAAACACGGTTTGGGAACATATCATGACCCCACAATTTGAGACCCAGGCAGCAAATAGCGTTTTTGGCCTTCCATTCGCGGAAGCCGAGGCCTTTTTCCGCCGCAAACTCAACGTGCCGACCTCCGCCTGGAATGACCTGTGGCAGGCCGAGCACGCCAAGGGGTTTATGACCGCCGGGGCCATGAAGGCCGACCTGCTCGCCGATATGCGCAACGCGGTCGACCAGGCGATTGCCGGGAATTTGGATTTGGCCGAATTCCGCCAGCAGTTCGACAGCATCGTGCAAAAACACGGCTGGGCCTACAACGGCGGTCGCAACTGGCGCAGCGCCCTGATTTACGACATCAACGTCAATACGGCCTACCAGGCCGGTCGCTGGCAGCAGTTTGTCGAAGGCGGGGCGAAATATCTCAAATACGTCCATGCCGACGGCGTGCTCAACCCGCGCCCCGAGCACGTCGCCCTTGATGGCACCGTGCGCCCGATTGATGACCCGTTCTGGTCAACCCACTACCCGCCCAACGGCTGGGGCTGCCAGTGCCGCGCCGTCATTGCCGATGAAAACGAGCTGACAGACGTCCCCTCTGTGGCTGGCGATCCCGCCACGGTCGACGAGGCCTGGGCGTATAACGTCGGGCAGGCGGGCATGGAAAAAGCCGACACTGTGCTGGCCGATAAACTCACCCGGCTGGCAGCCGCTGGATTTGCCGTTCTGGCACAGCAGCTGGCCGCAGAAATTTTAGCAATTACCGGGCGCGAGGTGCGGCCATGAGCATCATTATCAGGGTCGATGATCACGACGTCCGCGAACTGCTCACCCGGTTGCAACGCAAAACCGGCGATTTGCTGCCCGCTATGCGTGAAATCGGTCTGCGCTATGAGCGCAGGGTCCTCGAAAACTTCAGCCGCGAGCAGGCCCCCGACGGCACCCCCTGGGCGCGGCTGTCCAGCACCACCATGATGCTGGGGCTGGGCCGTAACAAAGGATTCGGCAAGCGCGGCCTGGTTAAACGCGGCCGGCGGTACCTGCAAAACAAGAAAATTCTGTTCGAATCCGGGCGGCTGAGGCAGCGGGTCCATAACCAGCCGGATAAAACCAGCGTGCGCATCGGCGTTACCGGGGTGGACTATGCCGCGATCCACCAGTTTGGCGGCAACGCCGGACGCGGCCGCAAGGTGCGCATCCCGGCCCGGCCCTACCTGGCACTTAACCAGGGAAACAGGCTGGTGCTCGCTGAACGCGATAAGCAAATGGTCATGGATGTTTTGCAGAAACATTTAACGGTGGATTAACCCGGCATGAAAAACGGGCGTATGCCATACGCCCCTACGCAAAAGGACACATCATGTTTTTACGCCATGCACTGAATTTTGAAATCTCCGGATCCGATGGATCCGCTGTCCCCGACTGGATCGAACTGATCCCCGCCGGGCAGATCACCGGGCGCGATGGTCGCCGCTGGGTCAATGACCAGCCGCAAAGCATCATTGACGACCTGATGCAGCGCGAGGCCGATATTCCCCTCGATTACGAACACGCTACAGAGCTAAAAGCCCCCAGGGGAGACGAAGCCCCAGCGGCGGGCTGGTTCGTCGCGTACGAAATCCGCGACGGCGCCCTGTGGGGAAAAATCAGTTTTACCCCGCGCGGCGAACAAGCGGTGACAAATCGCGAATATCGCTATATCAGCCCGGTGTTCGATTACGAAAAAGCCACCGGACGAGTGCGCCGCCTCAGCAGCGTGGCCCTGGTCAACAAGCCCAACCTGTTTCTATCCGCCCTGAATCACGAACAGCAACGTACGGGCACGGCGCGCCGTGCCCCAACCACAGGAGATAACCCTATGAAAAACCTGCTCAAAAAACTTGGCCTTGCCGAAGACGCCAGCGAAGAGCTGGCCCTGAACGCGCTGGAAAAACTCCAGGGCGATCTGTCCACCGCCCTGAACCGGGCCAACACCCCCAGCCTTGAAAAGTTTGTCCCGCGCGCCGACTACGACAGCGCCCTGACCCGTGCCGCCAACGCCGAGCAGAGACTGACCGACATCGAAGCCGATCAGCTGCTCACCGCGATCACCGCCGAAATCGATGCCGCCCTCAAGGCGGGCAAAATCACCCCGGCCACGCGCGAGTATTACACCGCCATGTGCCGACAGGAAAACGGCCTGGCCGAATTTAAAAAGTTCATCGCAGCGGCCCCCGTGGTGGCCGATCCCTCCAAACTTGACGGCAAAACCCCGCCCGACAGCGGCAAAGCCCTTAACGCTGAAGAGGCAAAGATTGCCGCCATGTTCGGCAACAGCCTCGACGACCTGAAAAAATACGCGGTGTAATTGATTGCGGCTGAAGGCCGCTCCCACACAGTAACCAAGTAAGGGCACGGCGCGCCGTGTCCCACCCCAAGGAGAAACCCCTATGGCAGAACGCAATACCCCCAGAAAAGAAGGCAAGCTGATTGAATTCGCCGTTGCCGCAAGCACCAAAATTGAAGCCGGGACTATGGTGTCCGTCAATGCCGGTGGCTACCTGATTCCCGCCGCCGACACCGCCAGCACCATTGTTGTCGGCATTGCTCAGGAAACCGTCGACAATACCGCCGGGGCCGATGGCGCCCTCAGCTGTGAAGTGCATCGCGGCGAGTGCTACCAGCTCGCTAACAGCGCCACCGCCGCCGTCACCCAGGCCAGCGTCGGCTCGTACGTCTATGTCGAGGATGCAGTCACCGTCGCCCTGGCCAGCGGCCCGACCAACGATATTGTGGCCGGCACCTGTTACGGCGTCAGTTCCAGCGGCGTCTGGGTGCTGATCGATTAAAGGGATAATCGCGGCTGAAAGCCGCTCCCACAGGGATTGATTAACAACTAATTAACGGAGATTTAAAACCATGATTATCAACGCCAGTACCATCAGCGCAATTTTTACCAACGTCAAGGCCACGTTTGCCAAAGCCTTCGACGCGGCTCCAAGCGTCTGGGAAAAAATCGCAATGAAAGTCACCAGCACCGGCAGCCAGAACGATTACGCCTGGCTCGACAATTTTCCCAAAATGAGCCGCTGGGTCGGCGAGAAAGTCGTCAAGGCGCTCAAGGCCGGGAAATACGTCCTCACCAACGAAGACTTTGAAGCCACCATTGCCGTCAAGCGCAACGACATCGAAGACGATAACCTGGGCATTGTCGCCCCGCAGGCGACCGGTGCGGCCTTTTCAGCAAAGCAGTTCCCCGACGAGCTGATTTTTGAAAAAGTCAACGGGGCCTTCACCAACGAATGCTTTGATGGCCAATATTTTTGCGACACAGATCACAGTGTGGCCGGGGCCAGCGTCAGCAACAAGGGCACGGCGGCGCTTTCGGCCAGCACCCAGGCCCTGGCGATCGCCAGCCTTGGCGCAGGCATTACCGCAATGCGCAGTTTTAAGGACGACGAAGGCCGCCCGCTCAATATCACGCCCAACGTACTGCTGGTTCCGCCTGCTCTTGAGTTTGTCGCCAAAGCCCTGGTTAACAACGACCGACTCGACGATGGCAAAGCCAACCCTTTCAAGGGCACGCTTGAAGTGGTTGTTGACGCTCGCCTGACCAGCGCCACCGCCTGGTTCTTGCTCGACACCACCAAGCCGGTGAAGCCGTTTATTTATCAGGAGCGCAAAGCCCCGCAGTTTGTCCAGCAAACCGATATGGCCAGCGACGACGTGTTCAACCGTGGTGAGTTTAAGTTTGGGGTCGAAGCCCGCGGCGCCGCAGGTTACGGCTTCTGGCAGCTGTGCTACGGATCGACTGGCGCATAACCAAAGCAAAGCCCTTTGCCGCCGGGGCGGAACGATGAGCCCCGGCAACTTTTAGCAACAGGAGCCCATTTATGATCACCATCACCGCCAAAACCGAAGGCTTCCGCCGCGTTGGCATCGCCTTCAGCCGCACCCCGCGACACTTTGACGATAAAGCCTTCAGCGCCACTGAGCTGAAAATCCTGAAAGCCGAACCGGCCCTGACCGTTGTTGAAAACAAGGACACACCTAAAGGTAAGGGCAACTAACCATGGCCTACAGCAGCCAGGATCAGTTGGTAGCGCGCATCACCGAGCAGACCATCATCGACCTGACCGACGACAGCGGCAGCGGAATTGTCGACAGCACCAAAGTCGCCGCCGCCATTGCCCGCGCCGATCAGGAAATCGATGCCTGGTGCGGCAGCCGCTACAGCGTGCCGTTTGCCACCCCCCCGGCGGTGGTCAGTGGGTTGTCCGCCGACCTGGCGATTTATTACCTGCACGCACGTACGCAAGGAACGATCCCCGAGGCGATCCGCGAAAGTCACAAAAACGTCACGCGCCTGCTTGAAAAAATCAGCGACGGCAAAGTGTCTCTGGGGGTCGACCCGGCCCCTGCTGCCAGCACCACCGGCAACAGCGCCGAAATCATCGGGCCAGAGCGCATTTTTAACCGCGACAAGCTGGGCGGAGGGTTTTAGAAAATGACCTACCGACAAATTGAAGAAGCGGTGATGTCCCTACTCGAAGACGCCGCCCCAGGGGTCACGATCAAGGGCTATGCCGGAGAATTCGGCAGCGACAGCTTTGTCAACGTGGCGCTGAAATTGCCCGCGCTGTTGGTGCACGTTGTCGGCATGACCAATCAGCGCACCGGCAATGCCGATGCCCGCATGTTGACCATACGCGTGTATGGCGTTGACAAAAGCCTGCGTCCGGACAGTGGGCGTTATGGGGCGTATGAGTTGATGGAAACCACCCGCGGCGCGCTGCATTATACCACCATCAGTGGCGTGGGTGCGTTGCAGGTGGGGCAAGAAGAGATGATCGGGTACGCGCAGGGGCTGTGCGTCATGAGCGCAGATTACCAGCTGGGCCACCAGGTGATGCTGAAACGCAATTAAAAAATTTCTGGCACAGTGCAACGTGCCCCAACCACAGGAGTCAACACCATGGCAACCGAAAGCTTTTTAGGATCGGGCGATCTTTACATTGACCGCCTCACCTCCGCCGGCGTCACCCAGGGCGCGAAAATCGCCGGGGCCACCAGCAAATTTGAAATCATCCCCGAATCGGAACTGAAAGAACAGACCGGCAAGGGCCGCAGCAATTACGGCCAGGTTATCGCCAGTGCCGTGCTGCCAGGTAAAACCACCATTAAATTGACGATTAACCAGCTCGATGCTGAAAACATGGCCCTGGCCCTGTTGGGTGACGTTGTCGCCGGTACTCAATCGTCCGGGAGTGCCGTTGCCCAGGCCGTCACCGCCATTGCCGACCGCTATGTCGAGCTGGGTAAATACAGTGTCAGCAATGTGGTTGTGCAAGACGCAACTGACACCACAACTTATGTGGAGGGCACAGATTACGTGCTCAACACCCGGCTGGGCATGATCAAAGTGCTGTCGACCGGATCAATCGCCGATGCAGCCGTGATGCACATTGATTACGACTACGCCGCCGCCAGTTTCGACACCATCACCGGCGGCACCAGCCCGACGATCCGCGCCAAACTGGTTTTGGACGGCACCAACTTTGTCACCGGGAAAAACTGCACCGTCACTGTGCTGTCGGCCCGCCTCAAGCCGACCAGCGCGGTCGATTTTTTGAGTGATGATTTCTTGCCCCTCGAACTTGAAGGGTTGTGTGAAATTCCAGAAGGCGCGACCAGCCCCTTCACCGTTGTTTATCACGCATAAAGGTGACTCATGAAGCTATCAAAAATCATCAGCTGGCAGGGCAGCGACCTGTGCTGCAAAGAGCTGACACTTGAAGAGCTGAAGCAGGTCATCGGCACCAACAGCCCGCAAACTTTTTGGCTGGATCTGGCCTTTGCCGATCGGCTGCCCGCGCAGGCCGTGTTGCTCTCGACCGGCCTGCTCGCCGCAGACCTGGAACCGCTACCACCCTCACAGCTCCATGAGCTGTGGCAGGCCGTCGAGGACGTGAACCCTTTTTTTTTGAAAGCCGTTCAGCAGTATCGCGACCTCAGTCGCAGGGTCACCAACAGCAAAAAAGCGTAACCGAAAGCCTTCACGAACTCTGCGCCGAACTTGTCCGGCGAGGATATCAAACCCCATGGTTGTGGGGTTACAGTTTCCTGAAACAGGTGACCAATGGCCGATAAAGAAAAAGAAATAAAGCTCATCATCAGCGCCTACACCAAAGGCGCCGAAGATGGTTTGCACCGCGCCCAAAAAGCCGCCGAAGGGTTTGGGGGCTCAAACAAAACGCTGGCCACAACCCTGGACTCGGTGAAACAGGCGGGCAGCCTGCTGATCAATGCCCTCGGCCCCTTGGCCGGGGCGCTGGCGGTGCGCGAAGTCATCCAGGCCGCAATTGAATGGGACAGCTACGAAAAAGCCCTGGTCAGCGTCACCGGAAGCCAACAGGCCGCCAACGAAGAAATGGAGTTTTTGCGTCAAGTCTCCGAAAAACTTGGGCTCGATCTACAAGGGGCAACCAACGGATACATCAACCTGGCCGCCGCCGCCAAGGGCACAATCATTGAAGGCGAAGCAACCAGACAAATTTTTGAGGCCGTTGCCGGATCAATGGCCAAGCTTGGAAAATCCAGCGCCGACACCGATGCCGCGCTCCTTGCTATCAGCCAAATGATGAGCAAAGGAAAAGTCAGCGCCGAAGAGCTGCGCGGTCAACTCGGTGAACGCATGCCGGGCGCGTTCAAGGCTTTTGCCGATGCCGCAGGGGTCTCAACCGCCGAGCTCGATTCCATGCTGCAAAAGGGTGAAGTCGGCATTGACCTGTTGCCAAAGTTTGCAGCCAAGCTGCGTGAAACCTTCGACCTGGACAGCGGGAAAATCGAAACCGCGCAAGCATCGATCAACCGCCTCAACAATAGCCTGCTGGAATTAAAGCTGGCTGTCGCCAACAGCGGGCTGCTCAGCGCCTTCACCGGGGCGCTCGATGATCTATCTGCCGCTATTCAAGATCCAGGCTTGCTCGATGGATTTCGCCTGCTTGGGGAAACCATCGGCGGCATCGGTGGCGAAGGCGAAGGGTTCCGCAACTTCGTCAATAGCATGGTTGAAGGGCTGAAGCTGTTGATGTTAGGTGCACAAACCGTGCTGGTGCCCATTAAACTTCTCGGTGAAACCGCTGCCGCCACCTTTGCCGCCATCAGCCTGGCCATTGAAGGCGATTTCAAAGGCGCCATGGCCGTGCTGCAAGACAGCACTCCTGGCGATAAGTTCCGCGCCGATCTCGAACGGCTCGAAATTGCCGCCGGGAACATTGGCAGCAGCTTCCGCACCATGGGCGAGCAGGCCGCCGCCTCGGCCACCGGAATTACCGCCAGCAGTCAGGCCCTTGGCACCGCCGCCACCACCACCGGCGAACTGGCCACCGCGCAAACCAGCCTGCAAACAGCCACCGATGAGACCGCCAAAAAACAAGACGTGCTCAACGAAGCGCTTAAGCTGACAGCCCCCACTGCCGACAATTTGAAAGCCGCCGTCGATAAAGCCGCCGAAGCCTACTATGCCGCAGCCACAGCCGCTGACGCCCTAACCGAAAAAGAACAGGCCAGCGGAAAGGCCCTTAAAGACCTCGAAGTCAAACGCAAAGCCTACACCGATGCCGTCAAGGCCCTGAACAACGAGCTATGGCAAGATGCGATTTACGGGTTTGACCAGGAAGAAACCGCCCTCAGCAACAGCCTGAAAGCGCGCCAGATTACCCTGAAAGAACACCTGCAGCTTGGCATTATCGACAACGCCGAATATCAATACCAGATCGCCCGGCTCGAACTGGAAAACGCCCGACAGATTGTCGAAATTCGTCAGGCCACCATGGAAACGGCGAAAGAAATTTACGGGGTCGACAGCGAAGAATACCGCAGCGCCGCTCAAGAAAAAATCGAAGCCGAGCTGGGCGTCAAAGAAGCCGCGCTAAAGTCAGGCGCAGCCCTCGATAACATTGGCACCTCAGCCCAAAAAAGCGCCGATTCAGCCGTCCCGGCGCTTGACAGCATTGCCAGATCCGCAACCGAGGCCGCCAAGCAAATCAATAACGCCAACGACCTGGCCAACGGGTTTTATGCCAACTGGGACAGAATCACCACCGAAATCAATAACCTGTCAACGCCGGAAGACATCAACACCTACCGCCAGAACAACCGCGACTACTTAAACGCCAGTGGCCAGCTGGGTAATGCCTATTCTAACAGCCTCAACGCTCACGCAACCGACCTGCTGCGCCGCCAAACCGTCGCCGTGCAAGAAGCCTCGCGCGAATGGGTCACCCTGCCCAACGGTCAGCGCATCGAGCGCACAGCCGCAACCCAGCGCTATATCGACCAGCAAATGGGGACCAGCGGCGGAGGGGCCGCCAGTGTGCAAAGCCTGGGAACTATTAACCTGCGCGCCGGTGGTGCCGAAGCCTCCGTCACCCTGCCCGATGGCGACGCCGGGCAACAGCTATTGGCCGAATTGCGCCGCCTGAATATGGTGACTGTATGACGTTATCCGACGGAACGACAACAGTCACCCTGCCCGCCGGGCTGACCTGGAGCGACGAACACCAGTGGATCAGCGTCAAAACCGCCAGCGAACGCGCCCTGGACGGCACGCTGATTATCGATGCTGCCCCCGCTATCGGAGGCAGGCCCGTAACCTTGAGCGGCCCGGTGTGGATCACCCGCACCGAACTGGTCGCGCTGCGTGACCTGATGTCGAACTACACCAGCGCCGTTGGCTTAACCTTGACCCTCAACAACAGCAGCACCCTGAGTGTATTCCCGACCGGGCCGCCTGACGCCCGCGACCTGATCAGCTACGAAGCCCCCGAGGCCTCCGACCTGGTCGAACTGCTCACCATGCCTCTGATGGAGGCGTAACCATGGCCATCGCCACCCATGTGATCACCACCGACAGCGACAGCCCCTTTGAGCGGGCCGGGCGCGTCAACGCCACAGTCCAGGTAATCGCCGGGCAACTGGAAACAACCCCGGCCTGGGTCCAGGTTTATTTTGCCGTGGTATTAGGCAACACCCTTGAAGGGGCCCTTGGCCTTTCTGCCGTTTTTTTGTCCGATGACTATGGGCCGTCGACACCTTTAAGCGTTTCGGTGTACCAAGGTGGACCGCCAACAGACGCGTTCACCCTGGCCAACAGCGGCACCCAGATAGACTTTATTACCATGAACGGCAAGGGCCCATTTTCTCTGTCGCGAAAACCTGCCTCTTGGGTAAACATTGAAAAGTTAACGGAGATTGTGCAGGTGTTTGACGATGGGCGTGTGCAGCACTCATCTCCATCAGTCCTTGATTTTAATGGGCAAAAAATCTCCATGCGTGGCGACAATTACGGGGTATCAGGCATTGTGAGTGCCGAATATTCCTACTATGACAGTATCTACTATGCCGATGCCTGGCTGACACCAGATGCTACCGGGTTATTAAAACCCGCCAGCGGTTCAGTTTTTTGGGCATTGACCCTTGACGGCATCATTGTCACCAGCGGCCAACAGCAAGTTGAGCAGCTCCCTGAAGAATTGCCTGATATCCCGCCCCTTGGCGTGCTCGAAACCGCCGCAGGCATCATCACCACCGTGGGCGGTGGTGGCTGGACAGATCTGCGCGTTTCTCCGTTGTCGGGGTATTATTGATATGATGTTTCAGGTTAACCACAACGACAACCCAAATTATGGAATTTATCGCACCGCCAACGCGGCGCACCTGCGTAATGTCAAGCATCGCATCTACAACCAGCGAGCATCCCGGCGATTTTTGTCCCGCTACGGCTACCGCGAGGCTTTCGATAATATCACTATTCACCACCACAGCACCGCGTCTCTTCCCTCGGTGCAGGCCGCGCTTTTGCGCCTGGCGATCCTGTACGAGGTCGGCGGCATTTATCTGGATGCCGATATTTACGTCACCCCACAAATTTACCGCTTGCCGGAATTCGTCGCAGGCTACAGCGCGTCGCAAACCCTCATGCTGACCACCGGTGCCCTGTATTTTCTCGCCGCACCACCCCAGGCCAAAGGCGTGAAAAAAATGCTGGAATATTATCTCGACCAGTCTCCCAAAAGCTTTGATGTTGATGTCGACTGGGGGCCGCTGCCCCACACCGCCACTATCGATCCGCAGGAATTAACCCCCTACTTCCGGCACGACCTGGCCACATCGCGCGATTTTGTGCGTCTGGCCCCCGGAACACCGTTTCGCAAACTCACCAGCCTGGCCGAGGTCAGAGCCATGTTTGACGATTTGCACCGCAGCAAGAAAGGATGTGCATAAATGTCCGTGTCTGTCGAAAAATACAACCACACCGCAAAACTTGTTGCCCTGGGCGCGATGGTTGGTCCGCTGAAGGTCATGTTGGTGTCAAGCGCGTACACTATGGACCCCACGCATGAACTGCTCAGCAGTATCAGCGCCCATGAAATTTCCGGCACCGGTTACACTGCGGGCGGTGCCGATATCACCGGAGAAGTTCTGAGCGGCAGCGCCACCGGCTTTGTCGCCGATGCTGATGATATTGTTTGGCCGTCGTTAACCGCAACGTTTCGGCGTGCCATCATCTATTACAGTGGCACGCTTGACGCCAAGCTGAACCCGCCCCTGCTCAGCTATCTGCTCAATAACCCCCCGGCAGATATTGCCGTTGTGGGCACAGACTATACCCTGGTGGTCAACACCGCCGGTCTCGTCACCGGCACCTATCTCTAGCAAGGAATCCTCAGTGGCGACGCTTATTGCATACTACAGCGGCGAAACGGTCGGAGCGACCGTGCCGGATGCCAGCGGAAACGGATTTGACGCCACCGGCACCAACCTGGCACAGGTCACCAGTGAGCCCGGAGTCCCCGGCGGTGGAAATGCGTTTGGGTTTGCAGCCAGTGGTGCAGCACTGTCGGTCCCCTTGGCGGCTATTCCGTCGGCGGGTGACTTTGCCCTTTCTTTCTGGTCATCGCCAAGTGTCCCAGACGATGTTTGCCCATTACGGTTGCAATTTGGCGCGCAAGAGCGAGTGCTCGAATATTACAAACCCACAGAATGGTATTACGGGACACAATCGGCAACTTTCGCCCTGACCGCAGCCCTGCTGGTAGTCATAAACGTCAGCTATAACACCAGCTTCCAGACCAATACCGCCGAAGTTTATATCGGCGGGATGACGACTCCGGTCATGACAAGTTTTGACCCTCAAGATTTAGTCAGCGTAAATTTCGGCCTCGGATTTGCTGGATACCCTGATTTCGATTGGGTTGACAGCCTTGATAATATTGCAGTGTGGGATGGGGTGCTGGATGCAAACGCCAGGGCTGATCTCCTCGCCAACCCGATCACGGGATCCCCCCCGCCACCACCACCAGATTCATCTCCGGTCTTGCCGGTAGCCACTCTGGTTTTAGACGTTTCCTCGCTGACGCCGCAGTTGTCGCATGCGCTACCGCCAACGCGTGTGTCACTTTCCACCGCCGTTCCTGATTTTTACACCTACGCCGGGGCTATCCCCGGAATCGTTAGCGCCCAGGTTGCTGGTCAGCAGGTCAAGCTGCTCGATCTGACCTTAAGCGCTGACGAAGAAAGTTATGCCTGGTTGTGCCGCGCGACCCTGCAACGCGACACGGATTATGATCTCTGTCTGCCCGACAGCGAAATCATCATCACCATCCATAATATTATCTGGCGGATGCAAATTGTCAGTCGCGACCTGCAACAGCAATACCCCCAAACGCGCTACAGCATCGAAGCCAGGTCTATTAGCGCAAATCTCAGCTCTGTGCCAAAAACACAAACATACATCGACAGCAGCAGTTGCGCCATTGCTGCCCAGGCCGATACCACAGCGATTCCAGACTGGCCGGTCGATCGCTGGACAGCCGAGCAGCTGACCGAGGTTGAAATCTGCAATCAGGTCGCGCAAGCCTGCGGCTCGGTACTGATCAGTCGCGCCGACGGTCGCCTGATAATTCGTCCCCGACATAAACAATCTGTTGGAAATTATATCTCCGACGCAGTGCTGACAGAAAGCACTGTCACCACCCTGGGGCAAAGCTACAATATCCGCCCAGGGTATAACCGCGTCTTTGTCGGCAGGCCACCTGATGAGCTCAACAGTGCTAATATCTCAATCAGCGAAATTGAGCGCGATGAAACTACTGATCCAAGCAGTGTCACCCTGGCTGTGCAATGCGACCCTGACGCCAGCATTACCACCGCAACCAGTGATCTGGGTACGGTCAGTGTCACCGATCTGGGGGCGTACATCACCAACCACACACAAAGAATAGAAATCATTGAGGGTGTGGCCCAGGTCAGTGGCCAGGTCGTCAGTCTCGATTCCTACGATTACGGGACAGCAACAGATTTGGGGTTAATGAGTCTCGACATTGAAACTGGTGAAATCACAACGGCAACCGCAGGATACAGTCTGGCCACCATCAGTTATAGCCTGCGCTCTCGCAGAGTTCGCGTCGATTTTCCTCAATATTACGGCCAAGCCATACAGATCATTGTCACCAGCGGCGAACCCATGACCGACGTGCTCACCGACGCCCGGCGAGGGGCCGCAGACACCTTGTCTCCCGATCATCTGATGCACCCACTCTGCACCAGCCCACTGGCGGCTGAACTTTGGGCGCGGAATTATCTTGACGAAAACGGACAAGGGTTTGATCGTTACCAGTTGACGACAACCTGGTTCACCACCGACTCAGGGCGCGAAATACTGCCAGGCGACATCCTTTCCATCCCTGCCGGGCTTGGTCGAGTCACGGCCATTAGTATCAGCGCAGCCCATCCAACCCTTCGGATGGCCTTGTCTGTCGATATTCCGAGGAGCCTGTAAATGGCCAATCTAAAAACCCTGCTACAGCAGCGAAGCGGTCGAGGCGAACGCCTACGAACGGGTCGTGTCACCCAATCAACCCTGCGAGGGCTCATCATCACCGACGACGTCAGCGGTGCCAAAATCCTCATTTCCGGGTCTGCCCGCATCGGCCAGCGCATCAGTTACCGTTACGGCGCCATGGTCAGCCAAACCCCCGCCGCGACGATTGAGATTGTGAGCGTATAACATGCAAATCATATCTGCGTGTTTGAGCGTTTCGGCAAAAACCGCCAGCCGATCATCGAGCGCAAGTTCATCACTATTGCCACCACAACCGACAATGGCAACCAGCCTGCGGCGGTTCCGTAACTAGGCTTTAAAAGAGCTTTACCTAGGGAGTATTAAGCGCCGTCGGCGGCGCAGTCAAGACTTTGTTTTTTCTAGCTCAGATCGATGCCGCCGTTGAGGCAGAAACCCATACAGAATTTTCATTGGGGGTGGTGCCAAATCAAGCGTGACATAGTGCCAAAATGCGCGGGCGGTTACAGTAGTTCCTCCAGCGCTCCTTACGGTACACCTTCAACGGTTGCTACAATGCTCC
>Ga0210043_1000746_pt1 | contig 33036 bp, 34 predicted proteins | sample CryGeymet201501t_FD_183990 | JGI IMG/M metagenome (GOLD analysis project Ga0210043, IMG submission 183990) | Groundwater microbial communities from Crystal Geyser aquifers in Utah, USA - Crystal Geyser metaG 2015-01t (SPAdes) (version 2) | ecosystem: Environmental > Aquatic > Deep subsurface >... | reverse complement strand
TTTAAGCTACATTATTGCCATGATCGAAGTCTTCCGTTACCAGACCGAAGAAGGCGCAGAGCCGATGACTGATTGGCTGCAATCTCTACGAGACAAGCAAGCGCAGGCCAAGATCCGCGTCCGCCTCAAACGTCTGGAAGGCGGGAATTTTGGAGATTGCGATCCGGTAGGTAATGGTGTGCTGGAACTGCGCGAGCATGTCGGCGCAGGTTACCGGGTGTACTTTGGTCGGCATGGTCAGACGGTCGTGATCTTGCTGTGCGGTGGTTCGAAGAGATCGCAGGCGTCAGATATCAGGACTGCCAAAGAATATTGGCAGGATTGGAAGCGGAGGCAAACATGAGCAAGAAGATCAAAGCTGCGGTATCGCACCACGAACTCGAAGTAGCTGAACTGCGTGCAGATCGTGAACTGGCTGTCGAATATCTCAAAGCCGCCATGGAATCACTCGATGATCCCGATGATCGCGCTGCCGGGTTGCTCGCACTGCGCACGGTTGCCGAAGCGTATGGCGGATTAGGTGCGGTCGCTGCCGAGGCCGGTATCAGTCGCGAATCGTTGTACCGTACCCTCTCCGCCAATGGCAACCCAACGCTGAAAACGCTGCTCGCCGTGCTAAAGGCGGTAGGCATGAAACTTTCGGTAGAACCCGATCAACACGTGGCCGCGTAGGAAATATCGAACAGGCAGGTCGGCGACCAAAGGTGTTCGGAGTCGAATTGTTTTAGCCGCCGGGGTCTTGCATTGCAATACTTCAATCCGGCACATCACTGCTAGAGTCAGCCCCCTGTAATTTCCGGCTTGAAGGACATTCGATTGTTCCAAAGATGCTTTGCATGACATTGGTGCCGTTGTCGAATTGTTTTCCGTCTGTTTTTTTGCGCGCCCTCATTCCACATTTGTTCCGAATAGACAGGCATGGAAGGTTTTCTGCACCTTGCCTGAATATGTCTTTAAGCACATAATTCACCCAAGTCCTGGGTCGTTCTATTTCACGATGACTTTCACGCCGAGTTTCAGGCGTTGAATGGGGCACTTCAGGATGAGCTGTTCGCCCACGCCAAGCTCCTTCAGGAATTCGGCCCCCACTTGGGTAGGCCAATAGTGGATACGCTCAAGGGCTCGAAGCACGCAAATATGAAGGAGCTACGCTTCGATTGTGATGGCGGTGTATGGCGTGTGGCTTTTGCGTTTGATACAGAGCGCGCTGCGATTTTGCTGGTGGGCGGTGATAAAGGTGGTGTCGATCAACGGCGGTTCTATAAAAAGCTGATCGCCTGTGCCGACGCAAGATTTGACGAACATCTGGCAACACTCAAGGCCACCAATGGTGCAAAGCAAGTAAAGGAGAATCATGGCAAAAAATCTAAATGACGTAATGGCGGCGCTACCGCCCAAACGGCGTGCCAAAGTGGCGCGGCGCGCGGGGGAGTTGGCAACGCTCAAGGATTTGCGCATCGCCGTTGCGCATACTCAACAAGACCTCGCTACGAGTCTTGGCGTAGGTCAGGATGCGATCTCCCGTATCGAGCGCCGTAGCGATTTGTTGCTTTCCACGCTACGCAGCTATGTACAGGCAATGGGCGGCGAGCTTGAGCTGGTGGCGCGCTTTCCGAACCGACCTCCCGTGTTGCTTGATCACATCGCCCATAAGCCAACAGCCAAGAAAAGTCCCGCTACAACCAAACGGATCGCTGCACTGCACAAATCTGCCGCTTGATGATATTGGCTAGATTGGATGCGGAGGCAAGCGCCGCCAGCCGCGCGATCTCGCCGAAACGTTTTTCGAGGTCGTGCTTGGCGAAGTGGTCGATGATGAACAGCGGGATCAAAGTGTCCGGTTCCCATTTTCCTTCGAATCTCAGCGTGCTGCCCTGAAGGCTGGGTTCGATGAGCCAATAGCCTTCTAAAGGAGAATCATGGCAAAAAATCTAAATGACGTAATGGCGGCGCTACCGCCCAAACGGTGTGCCAAAGTGGAGCGGCGCGCGGGGGAGTTGGCAACGCTCAAGGATTTGCGCATCGCCGTTGCGCATACTCAACAAGACCTCGCTACGAGTCTTGGCGTAGGTCAGGATGCGATCTCCCGTATCGAGCGCCGTAGCGATTTGTTGCTTTCCACGCTACGCAGCTATGTACAGGCAATGGGCGGCGAGCTTGAGCTGGTGGCGCGCTTTCCGAACCGACCTCCCGTGTTGCTTGATCACATCGCCCATAAGCCAACAGCCAAGAAAAGTCCCGCTACAACCAAACGGATCGCTGCACTGCACAAATCTGCCGCTTGATGATATTGGCTAGATTGGATGCGGAGGCAAGCGCCGCCAGCCGCGCGATCTCGCCGAAACGTTTTTCGAGGTCGTGCTTGGCGAAGTGGTCGATGATGAACAGCGGGATCAAAGTGTCCGGTTCCCATTTTCCTTCGAATCTCAGCGTGCTGCCCTGAAGGCTGGGTTCGATGAGCCAATAGCCTTCGAAGCTTTTTGAGTCGCCGGAAAGTTGTACGAAGGAGAGTTTCTGGTTCGGGTATTCGGTGAATTCCAATATTGAATGCAGGTGCACCGGAAAGAACAGGATGCGCTCTTTGGCGGTTCGCTCTACCCGGACTCTGTGTTCTGCTTCACGCACTGCGGTCGAGCTGACGATCCCGGGCAACTCCGTGGCGGCTTCATAATCCGTCAGGTAGTTGAAGGCGGCACAGGTGGTCAGTGGTGTATTAAAACTCGCCTGCAGCGCATAGACATTGCCGGCCCTTTCGACGCCGACTTTCAAACCGTTGCTGTGCGGGGCGGCCCAGGCCGCGGCGGAGGCGGAGCATGCGATTGCCAGCAGTAGTGCGATTCGTCTCTTCATGCGCTCAGTTACAGGCGCGAATTGTGAAGATAAATGAAGCTGTGATGTGCGCCGGATACCGGGCTGACTGGATCGCCGGACACCGATTCGCGGAATATCGGCGGAAAAATATTTCTGTAACACTGGATCGTTAAGGTGTCTGCCATGAGTACAGCTTCATTTGTGGAAACCCCTTCGTTGCAGCGTCACCGGAATGAACTGGTGTCGATCGTGGGCGAGCTGGAAAGGATCAGGATCAGCTTGCTGGATATCGAGATGTCGTCGTCTCTCCACTGGTATGCACTGCCGCCGGCCAAGCATGCCAGCGCAAGGAATCTGCTGCATTACATTGGCTTGCGCCGCCATGATATCCGCGAGTTGCAGTTGCAGCTGGAGAGTTTGGGTTTGTCGTCGCTGGGGCGGTCTGAGGCGCACGTCATGGCCAGCATAGACGCCGTGCTGGCCATGCTGCACAAACTGACGGAAAACATTTGGCGCGAAGAATGGCATGCGGCAAATGTTGAAGCCTTTGAACAAGGGCATGCCAATTTGTACCGGCATACCCAGTCACTGCTGGGCGAGGAGCCGCCCATGCGCAGTGTGCGCATCATGGTCACAATGCCCAGTGAGGCGGCCGATCATCCGGGCTTGATCCATGATCTGCTGAAGAACGGGATGGATTGCATGCGTATCAACTGCGCGCATGATTCGCCGCCAGTCTGGCTGTCCATGATCGGTCATTTGCGTGCTGCCGAAGCGGAGCTTGGGCGCACATGCCGCATCCTGATGGATCTGCCCGGACCAAAACTGCGCACAGGGCATCTGGAGCCCGGCCCGGAAGTGTTGCGTATCCACCCCAAGCGCGATTCCTACGGGCATGTGATCGCGCCCGTCAGAATATGGCTGATGGCCGAAGGATCGTCCGGTGCCCTTCCGGAAAATGCCGATGTCAGTTTGTTTGTCGCGGCGGAATGGCTGGCCGGATTGCAGCCGGAAGACACCATCAAACTGGTTGATACTGCAGATCGTGATCGCTGTTTCTATGTGGTGGCGGTGGAGAACGATGGCGTATGGGTGCACTGCTCGCAGACCACGTTCGTCATGTCGGGGACGGTTCTGGAACATTGCGACAAGACGAAAGAAGCCATCATTGGGTATGAGACCGAAATAAAGAACATCCCCCCGCTTGAGGGCTCTCTGCTGTTGCATCAGGACGATCGCCTGCTGATCCGCGCGGATCAGCAATTGGGTCGCCAGCCGGAATTCGACGAGGGCGGAAAGGTCGTTGCGCCGGCAGAAATCGGTTGCACCTTGCCGGAAGTGTTCGATTATGTTGCGGTCGGTGACCCGGTCTGGCTGGATGACGGGAAGATCGGTGCTGTGGTGGAAAGCAAGAGCAGCGAAGGTCTGCTGGTGCGGATCACGTATGCACGGCCGAACGGCACCAAACTCAGGTGCGACAAAGGCATCAATTTTCCCGACACGCAACTGCATCTTCCCGCCCTGAGCGCGCTGGACAAGACGTATCTGGTTTTCATCGTTGAACATGCGGATATCGTGGCCATGTCGTTTGCCAACAGCAGCGAGGATGTGCGCGAGTTGAATGCGGAAATCAGGCGCATCGGAAAAGGATCGCCGGGTGTCGTGCTGAAGATCGAGACAAAGCGCGGATTCGAGAGCCTTCCTGAGATGCTGCTGGAGGCCATGCATGCTTCATCGTGCGGGGTGATGATCGCGCGGGGTGATCTGGCGGTGGAGTGCGGTTACCAGCGGATGGCTGAGATACAGGAAGAGATCCTGTGGGCCTGCGAAGCGGCGCATGTGCCGGTGATCTGGGCGACGCAGGTTCTGGAAACGCTGGCCCGGGACGGCATACCGACCCGTGCCGAAATTACCGATGCCGCCATGGGCCAGCGCGCGGAATGCATCATGCTGAACAAGGGCTCCTACATTCTGAAGGCGCTGAACTACCTCGACGACATCTTGCAGCGCATGGCCACGCATCAGGAAAAGAAACGCCCGCAGATGCGCAAACTCAAGCTGGCCGGCACCTTCAATTTCACGATCCGGCCCGAACAAAAAAGTTAACGGCTTGAATTACGGTTTGGTGGCGGTGCCTGCCGTCGGAGATTTTCTTTTTGCGGGAGCGCGCGTCTTGGGTGCGGCCGCTTTGGCAACCGGCTTGGCCTTTGCCGCTGGCTTCGGCGCAGTCTTTGCCTCGGCGGCGGTTTTTTGATTGCGTGCCTCGGCAACTTTACCGGCAGCCTTGTCTTTTGCTTTCTCCGCTTCTTTTTTGTTCAGGATTGCCATCATCCTGCGCCACTCCTGCAACTGTTCGTCCTCAAGCTCCATCTGTATCGCCAGCGCGTTTGCCAGGCTGAGTTTTTCCTTCTGCAGCCGGCGCGGCAACTTGCCGGTCATTCTTGACAGCAGGCGCTCGACTTCTTCTTCCGAAAGTTTTTTTACTTTTTCTGCGTATTGAGGTTTGCTGATTTTTGCCATTTCTTTCTTCTCCGAAAATAAAATGTGATGCAACTAAAAGGTCTTGCCAGATGGCGCGACGAAGCCGGTTCTTTCGGCAGATTAGTGGCTAATGCGCCGAGAGGCAAATGTAATATTTGCGTAACATGCATTTTGCGCTGTTGCGGCATCGCGATTCGATTCTTTAATATTCCTGCCGTTTACCCCAGCAGCACCAACCCCCACACCGCAATGGTATTGAACAGGCTGACCAGCACCGCCGCGCTGCCGATGTCCTTGGCGCGTTTGGCAAGGTCGTGGTTTTCCAGCGAGATGCGGTCCACCGTGGCTTCGACCGCCGAATTGAGCAGCTCGACGATGATCACCAGCAGCAAGCTGGCAACCATCAGCGCCTTGCCGACCGGTGTGACAGGCAGCCACAGCGCGAGCGGGATGAGGATGGCGGCGAGCAGCGATTCCTGGCGGAAGGCATCCTCGTGCCGGTAAGCGGCGCGAAAGCCGTCCAGCGAATAGTTGCAGGCGTTCCACAGGCGCGCGAGGCCGGTCTTGCCTTTGTAGGGACTTTCCAATGGTTGCTCCTGTTGTGTCGTCATGTTCATGCTATCAAAAAAAGCGCGCACTATGAGTGCGCGCAAGGGAGGAGACCGTGCAAAGAGTTATGCCGCCTTGCGCATGAAGTGCTTGGCATAACGCGCGTTGAGGCGCGCCACCGGCAACAGGATGAACAGGTCGGCGCAGTTGAAATCCGGGTCCCACGCCGGTTCGCCGGCGATGTAGGCGCCGAGGCGCAGGTAGCCCTTGATCAGCGGCGGGATGGCGGCTTCCAGATTCCGGTTCAGCGCTTCCAGCGGCAGGCGGCAGTGCGGGTACACGGTGTATTCGGCGGGCGCGGCGTGTAGTTTGTGGATCTTGTGGTACACGCTGGCGGCATAGTGTCCGCCGTCGGCCATGCTGATGCTGGCGCAGCCGATCAGGTATTCGTGGTTGTGTTTGCCGATATAGTCGGCCAGCCCGCTCCACAGTTGGGTGATGGTCGCCCCGTCGCGGTAGTCGGGATGCACGCAGGAGCGTCCCACTTCCACCATGCGCTCGCGCAGGTGCGCCAGGCGGGACAGGTCGAATTCGGTCTCCGAGTAATAGCCGCCGGCCTTTACCGCCTGCTCCGGCGGCAGGATGCGGTAGGTGCCGACCACTTTGCTGTTGCCGTGGTCACGCACCAGCAGGTGGTCGCAGAATTCGTCGAAGCGGTCGATGTCCAGGCCCAGTTCGGCGCTGGGCAGATTCGCGCCCATCTCTTCGCCGAACACTTTGTAGCGGACACGCTGTGCTTCGGTGATCTCGGTCAGGTTACGTGCCAGGCTGAAATTGAGCCGGCGCTGGGACTCTGCAGTCGGTTGGCGGATCAGTTCTAACATCTGTGCTCTCCGGTGTCGATGAGGCTCGCAGGTTAGCGTCCGTATATTGCACGCGGGTTAAGGCCGGATGAAAGTTGGATGAATCTGCGCTGTGCAGCGCGGCGGCGATGGCGTCCCTGGCCGCGCGGCTCAAACTGCGTCGGTCGCGCGCATCGGCCTCCGCCAGCGGCGCGGCGATCAGTCGCACTTGCAATGCCGGCGTGCAAAGGATGGCCCACATCGAACTGCCGAACGAGATTTCCTCGATGTAGGCGGCCGCCTTGCTGCGATTGCCCTGTTCATCCTGATAGCGGATGGCGACCGGGAACACCGCTGCCGCCGCGTCGAGGGCCGGCTGGAACAGCGAGGCGTGGAAATGTCCGACCGCGCTGCCGTCGGTGGTGGTGCCTTCGGGGAAGATGGCAAGGCATTCGCCGCTGCGCAAGGATTGCACCAGATGAACATTGAGGCGTGCCGCATCGCGCGCCTTGCCGCGTTCGAGGAACAGCGTCTGCGCCCGCGCACAGAGCCAGCCGATGAGCGGCCAGCGCCGCACTTCCGCTTTGGCGACGAAGCGCATCGGCACGATGGCATTCAGCACGAATACGTCCAGCCAGGAGATGTGATTGGTGACGAGGAGCCCGTTGCGCAGGCTGTGCAGGGGATCGTCGTCGGCGAGCAGCACGCTGACATTAAAAATGGCCAGCAGCCCGGTCGACCAGTTTTGCAGGATGCGGCGGCGGAGATTGGCATTCAGCCAGGGATAGATCGTCGCCAGAATCAGGCCCCAGGCAATGTGCAAAGCGGTGCGCGCCGCTCGGAACAGGGCGACAGTACGTCTGAACATGGGTGATTCAATCCACCGAGAACACGAAAAGCGTGCAGAAAAAATCCAGGGTCGCATCGAGACCTTGTCTGAACAGCATGGAGCTGATGCTGCAAGCACTGTTTTCGGTGACTGCGGTGACGAAGGGTTGCATGCTGTTCTCCTTTTTTAAAAAAATTTTCAGGCGGGCATGCGCTGTTCGACGAACAGGCTGTTGCCGCTGATCTTCTTGGCCATCTTCTTGGCGTCCGTCATGGCGGCGGAGACTTCAAGATACGAGGTGAATTCGCCGGGAGCCACCTTGAGCGCACCGATGGACAGGCTGGTGAGCGGATGGAACTGCCGTGTGCCATCGCGGCCTTCGGTGGTGTAGCCGCCGGCGCTCCGGTGCGCTTCGTGGAACATCAGCGACGCGGCCTGTTCGAACGAGCGCAATGCCTGTTCGCAGCGCGCGCGCCAGTTGCGGCTTTGCAGCAGCAGCACAAAATCGTCGCCGCCGATGTGGCCGATGAAATCCAGCTTGGGATCGCATGCCCAATTGAGGATGCGCCCGGTGAGACGGATCATCTCGTCGCCCTTGCCGTAGCCGTAGATGTCGTTGAACGGCTTGAAATAGTCTAGGTCGGTATAGCACGCGACGAACGGGATATGCGCCTGCAGCAATTGCTCGATATGGTCGTTGATCGGCACGTTGCCGGGCAGTGAGGTCAGCGGATTGGCGTAGCGCGCGGCCTCCAGTTGCATCTGTGTCAGTTCGCGCAGCAGATCCTGTCCGGAGGCGACGCCGATATAACTGCCGTTCTCGGTAATGATGAAGCCTTCGGTCAGATGGCGGCTGTCGGTCTCGGCCAGGAAATGACTGAGTTCCGCGATGGGCATGTTTTTCTCCACCAGCAACGGCGCGCTGGAAATGATCCCCTGGCAGGGTTCTTTGCCGTGCAGTTCGCGCTGGAAAGGTTTTGAATAGTGTTCAATGAAGGAGTGGCGGTTGATCAGTCCGAGCGGGACGCCATTGCCGACGATCGGAATGAGGTGCAAAGCGGGATCGGTATAAAAGCGTTCAAACAGGCGCTCGATCGGTGTTTCGGGATGTGCCGGCTCGGTGTTGGTAATCAGTTTGCACGCCATCGCGTGCGACCGATGTGTGCTCGCGCACTGGGCGGTGCTGGTGATGTTTGATTCATGGATGATGCGCCGGGTGTCGTCCGCCACCCGCAGCAGCGGCGTGGCATGGGGGCGCGCGATGAAATAGCCTTGCCCCAGGGCGATGCCGATGCCCTTCACCACGCGCAATTCGGCTTCGCTTTCGATGCCTTCGGCGATGACTTGCGTGCCGCAACTGGCGGCGATGTGCTGGATCGATTTCAGGAATTGCAATTTGATCGGGTCAAGATCACAGCCCTGCACGAAACTCATGTCGATCTTGACGAACTCCGGGCGCAATTCAAGCCACAGGCGCAGGCTGGAAAAGCCCTCGCCCAGATCGTCGATGGCGATCCTGAAGCCCATGGCCCGATAGTGCAGGAGCGCGTCGCGCATCGCTGTAAAATCATACACAGGCTGGTTTTCGGTGAGCTCGATCACGATGCGTGCAGGATCAATGCCGAGTTCGCGTATGAAGGTCAGCGTCTGGCCGTTCTTGAAGTCGGGGAGAGCCAATGTTTCCGGGCTGACGTTGAGGAACAGGTTGCCGGGGAGATTCTGCGTGGCAAATGTTTCGAGGACGGTTTGCCGTGCCAGCATCTCGACCTCCAGCGACAGGCCGTGCTGTTCGGCCGCGCCGAACAGTTTGACCGGCGTATGCAGCGGGCTGTCTGCCGGTCCGCGGATCAATCCTTCGAAGCCGAGAAAATCGGCGTGTGCAAGGTTGATGATGGGCTGAAAAACGGCGTTCAGGCGGCGCTGGTCGATGATCTCGCGCAAAGGTGCCACGGAATGCTCCCTGACGGTTGACGACAAAAAATGGTCTGCCAGGAATTGTGCGCGGGCAGTGGTGCGGTACTTTTCAACAGGTAGAATGCTGGGCATGGGTTTCTCCTGCGGTTTAGGGAAACGGAAGATAACTACGGTTTGTTACGCCATGATGACGGAGCAAGGATGACAGAGCTTGAACCACGCCACCGCGCCTCCGGCATGAATGCGCGCTGTGCGGCGGCGGGGCTGACGTTCGCGGACTATGTGCGACAGACGCGGGCGATGTTGCGCGAGGTGCGTGCGGAAAGCGCGATCGACGGTAATGCGCCGTTCGACTTGCTGCCTGCGGGCGATTTCCAGCGCGGGCGCAACAAACCCTATCGGCGCGGCATTTTGCTGACCCACGGCTTGAGTGATTCGCCTTATCACCTGCGCCATCTGGCCGCGTTTTTCCAGCGCAACGGTTTTCGCGTGATGGCGGTGTTGCTGCCGGGGCACGGCACGCAGCCGGGCGACCTGCTCGCCGTGCGCTGGCAGGAATGGGCGAAGACCGTGGCATATGGTGCGGACTGTATGGCCGCTGAAGCGGATGAGTTGTATCTGGCCGGATTCTCGGCGGGCGCGGCGTTGAGCGTGCACCACGCGGCGCAGGATGCGCGGGTGCTCGGCCTGTTTCTTTTTTCGCCCGCGCTGGAGATCGCCGCACGGGCACGCTGGGCCAATCTGCACAAGCTGGTTAGCTGGCTGATGCCGCAAGCCGCGTGGGTGAATGTGTTGCCGGATGCCGATCCCTATAAATATGAATCGTTCTGCAAGAATGCGGCGGCGCAGATGCATGCGCTGACCCGCGCCTTGCCGCGCGACGGGTTGAATCTCCCGGTGTTCGCCGCCGCCAGTGCGGACGATGCGACCGTGCATACCGACGCTACCCTGCGTTTCATGCAACGTGTGCGCCATCCCCTGCGCAAGCTGCTGTGGTATGCGGCGCAAGATCCCCGACAGGCGGATGTCGAATGGGTCAACAGTTACTTGCCGGAACAGCACATTCTTTGCGGCGCGCACACCGCCGTCGTCATGCCGCCCGACGATGCGCACTACGGCGCGCGCGGCGACTACGCGAATTGCCAGCACTACTACGCGCAGGATGGTGAGCGCTATGCGGCGTGCATGACGCGCCCTGACTGGTGGGGCGAAGTGTTGCCGCAGTATCTGGCGCGCGGCGTGCTGCGCCGCCTGACCTGGAACCCGCACTATGCGGCGATGGAGGCGGCCATGCAGGCATTCATCGAAGGATTGCCATGACATTGATCTACGCCCATCGCGGCGCGCGGCGGGAGGCGGCGGAGAATACGCGCTCTGCTTTCGACCGGGCGCTGGCGTATCCCATCGACGGCATCGAAACCGACATCCAGATCAGCCGTGACGGCGTGTGCGTGCTGTGGCACGACGACGACCTGGCCAAGCTCGGCTTGCCGGACAAACGTATCGACGACTACGACCTGGCGCAATTGCAGGGGATGAATTTTGCCGCGCATTTTTCCGGTGCGGCAGCGGAGCCGGTGATGCGCTTGCAGGATTTCGTCGCGACATATCGCGCCCGCTGCGCGCTGCTACTGGAGATCAAGCGCTATCCCGGCGAGCCGGAGATGCAGCAGCAGGCCAAGGCGCGCCAGACCCTGCAAGCGGCCGGGGAGGGATCGGCACGGATGCTGGCTTCCTCGTTCGATCCCGACTCTTTGTTGCATGCGCACAGCATCGCGCCGGACTTCCCGCTGGTGCTCAATCTGGAACCGGAACACGATGCAACTTTCGCGGGGCGCATGCTCCAGGAGCAAGCCTGGCTGCACGGCCTGTGCGTGCACATCGCCACGCTGGATGAAGATATGGCCAGTGCGGTGCGCGAGCGCGGCAAGCTGCTTGCGGTCTATACCTGCAACAGCGACGAGCAGATTGGGCGCGCGCTGGAGTTGGGCGTCGATGTGTTGATCAGCGATGTGCCGCAAAAAGCTTTGGAAATGAGGGGCGGGTGAAACGCGATTTCTCGGCACTCAGCGGCGAGTTCGATCTGCTGGTCTGCGGCGGCGGCATTTATGGCGCGTGGACGGCATATGACGCGGCGCTGCGCGGCTTGCGCGTCGCGCTGGTGGAGCAAGGGGATTGGGCGGGCGCCACGTCATCCGCGTCGAGCAAGCTGGTCCACGGCGGCCTGCGCTATCTGGAGACCTTCGATTTCAAGCTGGTGAAAAAGGCGCTGACGGAGCGGCAGCGGCTGTTGCGCATCGCGCCGCATCGTGTGTGGCCGCTGCGCTTCGGTGTGCCGGTGTACGACGACAGCCGCAACGGTTTGCTGAAATTGAAAGCCGGCCTGACCCTGTACGATGCGCTCGCGGGTTTTCCGCCAGACGCGATGCGTCATCATCGTTTCGCTGCGCAGAATTTTCTTGAGCATTTTTCATTCCTCGCCACATCGGGTTTGCGCGGCGGCTACACCTACGGCGATGCGCAGACCGACGATGCGCGGCTGGTGCTGGAGCTGGTGGCGGGCGCGCTGGCGCACGGCGCGGTGTGTGTGAACTACGCCAGTGTGATGACCTGGGCCGAGGCGGATGGCAAGGTGTGCGGCGCGATGGTGCGCGACGAGCTGGGCGGCGCGTCGCGGTCAGTGCGGGCGCGGCAATGCGTGAGCACGAGCGGACAGTGGCTGGCGACGAATGAAGCCGAGCGCGCCTGGTGTCGCTTGAGCAAGGGCGTGCATCTGGTGTTGCCGGCGTTGCCGACACACGAGGCGATTCTGCTCACGGCGAAACAGGATGGTCGCGTGTTCTTCATCATTCCCTGGTACGGGCGCACCCTGCTCGGCACCACCGACACCGATTATCGCGGCGATGTGAATCATGTTGCGGTGGAGGCCGCCGATAGGGATTACCTGCTGGCGGCGGCCAATGACTATTTGCAAAGTCACTGGACGCGAGGCGATGTCATCGCCAGCTATGCCGGCCTGCGCGTGATGAAGCAGAGCGACGCCGCGCATCCCTCCGCCGCCAGCCGCGATTGGGAAATCAAAACATCGGCCAACGGCCTGCACCATTCGGTCGGCGGCAAGCTTACTTCGGCGCGTGAGGACGCGGCGGTGATCGTCGATGCGGTGTGCGCGCCACTCGGCGTGAGTGCAGCCGGGTTGAGCGGTGCGCGCGCCTTGCCGTGGGCGCCGCAACAGGATTTTGCCGCGTGGTCGGCGGGCGTTACGGCTCGGGCGCAAGGGCTGGGTATCGATGCCGAGAGCGCGCTGTGGCTGTTGCGCCGCCACGGCAACCGCGTCGAACAGGTGTTCGAGCTTGTCGCGGCAACGCCGCAACGCGCGGCGCGCATCGTGCCGGAAGTGCCGCTGATCGAGGCGGATTTGCTGTGGTGCGCACAGGACGAGATGGTGCTGCATCTGTCCGATCTGCTGCGGCGGCGTCTGCCGCTGCTGATTCTGGCGCGGCTGGGTGAAACGACACTGCGTCGGTGCGCGGAAATGATCGCGCCGCTGCTGGCTTGGGATGCGGAACGTGTTGAACGGGAAGTGGCGACGTGTCGCGCATGACCGCCGCGATTGCCCTCGATCTGGGCACCACGACGATCAAGGCTGGCTTGCTGTCGCATGACGGCACGCTGGGCGGGATCGTTGCCCGGCCCGCTCCCGCGATCCTGTCGCACGATGGCCGTTACGAGAGTGATGCGCTTGAATATGCGGAAACGGCGGATGCCGTGCTGGCGGAATGTCTGGCGCAAACGAATGCGCTCCCTCGGCACGGTGGTGCGGAGCCCTCTGGTGCCTGTAGGTCGGGTTTCAACCCGACAGCACATAGTCGGGCTGAAGCCCGACCTACAGCCAGTGACGTGTCGGGAGTGCTACCCCCGCTCGGCTTGTGCAGCCAGCGCTCGTCGTTCCTGTTGTGGGAACACGCCAACCGGCAACCGGTCACGCCGCTCATTTCCTGGCAGGACGACAGGGGCGCGGCCAGTTGCGCGGACTTGCGCGCGAGCGAACCTGCGATGCGCGCGCTCACCGGTTTGCCGCTGACGCCTTATTACCTGGCACCCAAACTGCGGGTGCTGCTGCACGAGCATCCAGCCTGGCGCGAAAAATTGGTAAGCGGCGAATGGCTGCTCGGCACGCTGGACACTTTCCTCATCTGGCGCTGGACGGGCGGCAAATGCCACCAGACTGATGTTTCGATGGCGGCGCGCGCCCTGCTGCTGGACGTTCATTGCGGGCAATGGTCGCCCGAGTTGTGTGCGCTGTTCGATATTCCGCCACAGGTTTTGCCACAGATCACCCCTTCCGCCGGCCTCGCGTTGCCCTTGCAAAACGGATTGCGCCTGCAAGCCAGCGTGGGCGACCAGTCTGCGGCGCTGCTGGCGGCGATCGGCGAGGGGCAGCCGGAGGCGCTGGTCAATCTGGGCACCGGTGGCTTCCTGGTGTGCTTTTTGCCGCAGGGACGCAGCGTGCCGACGGGCTATCTGAAAACGCTGGTGTGGCAGGACGCCGCGCAACAGATGCACCAGGCGGCCGAGGGCACGCTCAACTCGATTGCGGCGGCACTGGCGGATTATCCGGTCGCGTCATGCCGGGTCGAAGACCTAGCGCAGGATGACATCTTCTGCCTGGCCGAGCCGAGCGGCCTCGGCGCGCCTTACTTTCGCAATGACCTGGGACTGACCTTTTCTGCCCCGGTCGATCACTTGCCGCCGCAACGCATCGTGGCACTGTTGCTGGAAGGCGTCCTCTTTCGCGTGGCACGCATCCTGGAGGACTTTCAACGCGAATTTGGTATTGAGCGTGTTTATCTTTCCGGGGGATTGTCGAATCTGCCCGCTTTGCAACAGGGCATCGCCGCTAGCGTGCCGTTGGCCGTTTATCTATTGCAGCAGACGGACGCCAGCCTGCTTGGCGCGGCGCGGCTGGCGTCCGGCATCACCTTCCCGGCTGGCGCAGAATCGATAAAGATCGATGCGGGTACCAAACTTCCGCACCTGACCGCGAAATATGGGCGCTGGAAGGCTTGGCTGGATGGCTTGCTGCTTGCTTGAGCCGAGCCGTTGCAATGCGTTTGACAGGGCGGGAGGTCTCGCATAGAATGCGCGCCCTTCGCAGTCCGTTAACCATTTTTAAGTTTTAGGAAATGCCATGAAAACATTTTCCGCCAAGTCGCATGAAGTCCAGCATGACTGGATTCTGGTCGATGCCGCCGACAAAGTGCTGGGCCGTCTGGCCAGCCAGATCGCTTCCCGCCTGCGCGGCAAGCACAAGGCCATCTATACCCCGCACGTCGATACCGGCGATTTCGTGGTGGTGGTCAATGCCGACAAGCTGCGCGTGACCGGAAACAAGGCACAGGACAAGATGTACTACCGCCACACCGGTTACCCCGGCGGTCTCTACGAGACCAACTTTATCAAGCTGCAACAGCGCCATCCGCAGCGTGTGCTGCAAAAGGCCGTGCGCGGCATGTTGCCAAAAGGCCCGCTGGGCTACGCCATGTTGAGCAAGCTTAAAGTGTACGGCGGTGCGACCCATCCGCACAGCGCGCAGCAACCGAAACCCACTGATCTGTTGAAGGCTTAATCATGAGCGTAACTTATAACTACGGAACGGGTCGTCGCAAAAGCGCGGTGGCACGTGTGTTCATCAAGCCCGGCAAGGGCGACATCACGGTCAACGACAAGCCGATCGACGTGTTCTTCTCGCGTGAAACCGGCCGCATGGTCGTGCGCCAGCCACTGGAGCTGACCGAGACGGCGGGCAAGTTCGACATCATGGTGAACGTGTCCGGCGGCGGCGAATCCGGCCAGGCCGGTGCAGTGCGCCACGGCATCACCCGCGCCCTGATCGAATATGACGCCGCGCTGAAACCGGCCTTGAGCCAAGCGGGTCTGGTCACGCGCGATGCACGCGAAGTCGAACGTAAAAAAGTCGGTCTGCGCAAGGCGCGCCGCAGGAAACAATTCTCCAAGCGTTAAGCTTGCAGGGAACCGGAAAGGCCGCCTTTGGGCGGCTTTTTCATTTATCATTCTGCCACTTGGATAAAGGAGACGGGCGTGATCAAGGTTGGAATCGTGGGTGGTACGGGCTATACCGGCGTCGAATTGCTGCGCCTGCTGGTGGGACATCCGCAGGCGCAGTTGCAGGCGATCACCTCGCGTGCCGACGCGGGCATGCCGGTCAGCCAGATGTTCCCCAGCCTGCGCGGGCAGGTCGATCTGGCTTTCTGCCATCCTGACGCCGCCCACCTCGACCAATGCGATGTGGTTTTTTTCGCCACACCCAACGGCATCGCCATGCAGCAAGCGCGTGCCTTGCTTGACGCGGGCGTGAAGGTCATCGATCTGGCGGCAGATTTTCGCATCCGGGACGTCGCCGAATGGGAGAAATGGTATGGCATGAGCCACGCCTGCCCCGAGCTGGTTGCCGAAGCGGTGTACGGTCTGCCGGAAGTGAATCGGGCGCAGATCAAGGCGGCGCGTCTGGTGGCCAATCCCGGCTGTTATCCGACGGCGGTGCAGTTGGGATTCATTCCCCTGCTGGAAGCCGATCTGGTCGATGCAAGCTCGCTGATTGCCGATGCCAAGTCCGGTGTCTCGGGCGCGGGGCGCAAGGCGGAGGTGAGTACCCTGTTCGCGGAAGCGACCGATAATTTCAAGGCCTACGGTGTGGGCGGCCATCGCCATCTGCCCGAAATCAAACAGGGCTTGGCGCGCGCCGAAGGCGGCAAAGTCGGTCTGACTTTCGTGCCGCATCTGACGCCGATGATTCGCGGCATCCATGCCACGCTCTATGCGCGCCTGAAAAAAGAGGCGGACCTGCAAACCTTGTTTGAGCAACGTTACGCCGGTGAAGCCTTTGTCGATGTGCTGCCGGCGGGGAGCATGCCGGAAACGCGTTCTGTGCGCGGCTCGAATCATTGCCGCATCGCCGTTCATCGGCCGCAGGGTGGCGACACGGTGGTGGTGCTGTCGGTGATCGACAATTTGGTCAAGGGTGCCGCCGGACAGGCGATCCAGAACATGAATATCATGTTCGGGTTGGCCGAGGATAGTGGTTTGCGAGTGGTTCCCCTGCTACCATAGGCCGATGATCAGCCGATTCAAACGCCGTTTCAGCATTTCCGCACCGCGTCTGGCGGTGCGTCCGCATGTGCCATGGTATGTGCGCTGGGCAATTCTGCTGCCCTTTTTGCTGGTGTTCGGCGTCCTCATCTGGTGGGCGTATGACGCCGGCATGGCGCTGGCCGGATTCCATCGCGGCGAGGCGGAACAGGAGATCGCCAAGTTGCGCGAGCAGGTGGCGCGGCTGGAGACGGGCAATGCAGAACGGGTCAACCAGATTACCGTGCTTGAGCGCCAAGTTCAGATACAGCTGGCCGCGGCAGACGAAGTGGAGCAGCAGGTAACGGGCTTGCAGGAAGAAAACGGGCGTTTGCGCGAAGATCTTTCCTTCTTCCAGAGTCTGCCGCTGACGGCGGGGCGCGATGCCGAACTGTCGATTCATAACGTAAAGCTGGAGCCGGGCAGTTTGCCGGGCGAGTATCACTGCCGACTGCTGTTGGTGCAGGGCGTGCAGCGGCGCGGGAGGATATTCCAGGGCGACCTGCAGATGGTGGTGAACGGCGAGCAGGCGGGGCAGAAAGTGGTGCTACAATTCCCGCCCCCGGATTCGGCGGAAGTGTCCGCGCAGCGCCTGAATTTCAAGTATTACCAGCGCGTCGAGCGCACCTTCCGTTTGCCGGAGGGGATGCAGGTCGACAGCGTACAGATCAGGGTATTCGAGAAAGGCCTGCAGGAACCGAAGATCACACAGACGGTACTGCTTTCATAACGGAGTGACAGGGATGTTCAGCAAGCATAGCAAACCGCAGAATCGAATCGACTCCCTGATCGGAGCCGGCACCAAAGTGACGGGCGACATCCATTTCACCGGGGGCTTGCGCGTGGATGGCGAGATTCACGGCAGCGTCATCGCCGATCCCGGCAAGGCTAGCACACTGGTGTTGAGCGAACAGGCCAGGGTCAATGGCGAGATTCGCGTGACGCACCTGGTTCTGAACGGTACAGTGGCGGGGCCGATCGAGGCCAGTGAGTATCTGGAACTGCAAAGCAAAGCCAAGGTCACAGGGGACGTAAAATACAAAACGCTGGAGATTCAATTGGGCGCCATTGTCGAGGGCAAATTGGCGCATATCAGTGAAGCAACGGAAAAGGTGGTGTCGCTCAAGGTGAGCGGCGCCGAATCCAAATAACACCAAGGAGAAATGCCATGAATGCAGTGACCGAAATGCAAGACCCGCTGTTGTTCACCGATAGCGCGGCAAACAAAGTGAAGCAACTGATCGAGGAGGAGGGTAACGCCGACCTGAAGTTGCGCGTGTTCGTCAGCGGCGGCGGCTGCTCCGGTTTCCAATACGGTTTCACGTTTGACGAGGTCGTCAACGAGGACGATACCGTGATGAGCAAGAACGGCGTGCAACTGCTGATTGACCCGATGAGTTTTCAGTATCTGGTCGGCGCCGAGATTGATTATTCGGAAGGGCTGGAAGGCTCGCAATTCGTCATCAAGAACCCGAACGCGACGACCACCTGCGGTTGCGGCTCCTCGTTTTCCGCATAGGCGCAGTTTCGCCGTAAAAAAACCGGGGCGCGCGCCCCGGTTTTTTTACGCCGGATAGATCGCGCCCAGAATGCAGGGATGGCGCGCACCGGTTACGGCGGGCAAGTTCCCGGGGAGCCGGTGCAGGGTTTGCCGGGCTAGCCAGGCAAAGGCGGCCGCCTCCATCCAGTCGGCGCCGATGCCCAGCCTATCGGTACTGTCAATGCGGCACTGCGGCAATGCGGTGCGCAAACGCGCGAGCAGTGCGTCATTGTGGGCGCCGCCGCCACAAACATAAATCTCCTCGGTTCCGGCGCAATCCCGGCGCACCGCTTCAGCCATGCTGTCGGCGCTGAGGGCAAGCAAGGTGGCTTGCACCTCTGCGGGCGATTCCGTTGCGTGCAGATGTTTCCCCAGCCAAGCGAGATTGAAATGGTCGCGCCCCGTGCTCTTGGGAGGCTTGGCGGCAAAGTACGGGTCGGCCAGCAGGGCTAACAACAGCACGGGGATGACCCTGCCGCTGGCCGCCCAGGCGCCGTGCGCGTCATAGGCTGCGCCTTGATGTTTGGCGATCCATGCATCCATCAGCAGATTGCCGGGGCCGGTATCGAAGCCGGTCGTGGTTCGTTTCGGGTCGAGGTTGGTCAGGTTGGCAATGCCGCCAATGTTCAGAATGGCGCGGTGAATGGTCGGGTGGCGCAAGATTTTGTCGTGAAAGGCCGGCACCAGCGGCGCGCCCTGGCCGCCTGCCGCGATGTCGCGCGATCGAAAGTCGCTCACCACCGTGATTCCGCTCAATTCCGCCAGCAGGGCACCATTGTTCAGTTGCAGGCTGTAGCCCTTTTCCGGGCGGTGGCGCACGGTCTGGCCGTGGCAGCCGATGGCGCGGATATCTCGCGGGTCGATCGCGGCTTTTTTCAGGAGTGCATGGGTGGCGTTGGCGTAGTCTTCTGCCAATTGATTGGCGGTGAGTTGTGCGCTATGCAGCTCACCCCGTCCCGCGACGTGCAGATCGAGCAGGGTTGCCACCCGGGTGGGCGAGTAAGACTGGAAATGGCTGGCAAGCAGGGTCGGGGTGGCGGCCAGATCGACGAGCGCGACATCAATGCCGTCCAGGCTGGTGCCGGACATGATGCCGATATAAAGCGCCGATTCTTCGCGCACTTAATCGAGCAGGGCGATGCGCGTATTGCGCAGCAGTGACAAGCGGGCTTGCAGCGTTTCGGCGCTTCGCATGAAGGCGGGCTGCTGCTCCGCGCTGACCGGTTTGCCGTCGGGCAGTGCGGTCTTTAACGGGTCACGCTGCACCCCGCTGACCTTGAACTCGTAATGCAGATGCGGACCGCTGGCGAGCCCGGTTTGCCCGACGTAACCGATTACTTCACCCTGGCTCACGCGCTGCCCGCGCCGCACATCGCCGAAACGCGACAAGTGGCCATATACCGTCTGGAATTGGCCCTGGTGGTCGAGCATCACGGCGTTGCCGTAACCGCCCTGTTTGCCGGCAAATCGCACCACACCGTCGGCCGTCGCGCGCACCTTGGTGCCGGTTGGCGCGGCATAGTCCACCCCCTTGTGCGCGCGCCAGCGGTTCAATATTGGATGAAAGCGCGCCCGGCTGAATCCCGAGCTAACCCGTGAAAACTCGATGGGGGAGCGCAGGAATGCCTTGCGCATGCTTTTGCCGTCCGGCGAAAAATAGTCCCCGCCGTGATTGCCGGTCTGGAAGTAAAAGGCCTGCAGGATGCGGCCGCGGTTGATGAACTCGGCCGCGAGGATGCGCGCATTGCGCGTCGGTTCGCCGTTCACATAAGCCTGTTCATAAAGCAGGCTGAATTTATCCCCGCGCCGCAGGTCGCGGTGAAAGTCGATCTCGCCGCCGAAAATCTCAACCAGTTGAGTGGCCACGCTGTCGGGCAGGTTTGCTTCGTCCGTCGCCGCGTAAAGGCTGCTGCTGATCTCGGCGGTCTGGACGACGATCCGGCGTTCGGTTGGCGCGGGCCGGATTTCGACCCGGAAGCGACTGTCTTGCCGGGTGATGGCAACCTGGTTGCCGTCATTATCCAGATATGACAGGGATAACAAACTTCCATCCGCCGATGTCTGGGCCTGCAAGACTTTGCCAGGACGCAATTGGCGCAAGGAAGCGGTATCGGTGGCGCGACGCAAAAAATCCGCAGCCGCCTCGTCGCTCACCTCAAGTCGGTGGAGTAATTCGTTCAGCGTGTCGCCGCGCTGCATACGGTCGGTATGCCAATAAGCCGCTTCACTTCCCGCGCCGGCGACTTCCGGCAGGGCAATGGCGGCGCTGAGGGTGCGCCCAAGTGCCGGCATCGCATCCGGTTGTGGCATGATGCCAAACGCCGTTACCACCCCGAGCAAAGGCAGGGTGGACAGGGCGACCAGCCAGCGCAGCTTCATCTTGTGCGCGTGTAATAAAGAGTTTTGCGGTAACATTCACGCCTCCTGAGGCGGGTAGTGCTTGTGCAAGTCCATGCATCTTTTTCATGCATCTTTATCGGCAAACACAAGGACTTACTGAATCGGGACGGCACTTTAACAGAAACCAAACCCTCCTCAAAATCCGTTCGGGTGGCGGGCGTGCAACCGACAAGCGGTCTTTCGATATGAATCAACAGGAAATTCTCAACCAAATCAAGCGCGGCAGCGATGAGCTGCTGATTGAATCCGAACTGGTCAAAAAGCTGGAACTGGGGCGACCCTTGCGCGTCAAGGCGGGCTTCGACCCTACCGCGCCCGACCTGCATCTCGGCCATACCGTCCTCCTGAACAAGATGCGCCAGTTGCAGGACCTGGGCCATCACGCCCTGTTCCTGATCGGCGACTTCACCGGCATGATCGGCGACCCGACCGGCAAGAATTCCACCCGCCCGCCGTTGACGCGTGAGCAGGTGCTCGCCAATGCCGAGAGCTACCGGGAGCAGGTATTCAAGGTGCTCGACCCGGATAAGACCGAAGTCGTGTTCAACTCCGCCTGGATGGACAAATTCAGCGCGGTGGATATGATCAAGCTGGCGGCGACCCACACCGTGGCGCAGATGTTGGAGCGCGACGATTTCGGCAAGCGCTACAAGGCCAGCCAACCCATTGCCATCCACGAATTCATCTATCCGCTGGTGCAGGGTTACGACTCGGTCGCGCTCAAGGCCGACATCGAGCTGGGCGGTACCGACCAGAAATTCAACCTGCTGATGGGGCGCGAGTTGCAACGCCACTTTGGTCAGCCGGCGCAGTGTGTGCTAACCATGCCGTTGCTGGAAGGGCTCGACGGTATCAACAAGATGTCCAAGTCGCTGGGCAACTACATCGGCGTGACCGACACCCCGCAGGATATGTTCGGCAAGCTGATGTCGGTTTCTGACGATCTGATGTGGCGTTACTTCGACCTGCTCTCCTTCCGCAGTCTGGCGCAGGTTGCCAACTTTCGCGAAGAGATGGAACGGGGGCGCAACCCGCGCGATATCAAGGTGCTGCTGGCACAAGAGATCGTCGCCCGCTTCCATTCACAAAAAGCCGCCGAAGAGGCGCTGGCCGAATTCGAGGCGCGTTTCCGGAGAGGTGTGCTGCCGGATGACATGCCGGAAATCACCGTACAGTCGGCCGATGGCAGTATCGGCATCGCCCATCTATTGAAACAGGCCAATCTGGTGGCCAGCACCTCGGAAGCGCTGCGCATGATCGATGCCGGCGCGGTCAGGCTCGATGGCGAGAAAGTAAGCGACAAGAGTCTGCAACTCAAGGCGGGCGCGGTGGCGGTGGCGCAGGTCGGCAAGCGAAAATTTGGCAGAATCCACATCGGTTAGCCGCTGCGCAGGGATGTCGCAATCTGCTGGATGACCCGTTAGGGTTATTACCCATGCTACTTGTAGGGGGGTGGACAGTCGGCACGACCTGCGCTCTAATCTCCCGCACAGGTGTAGCGACTCCGGCGGCTTTTTTGCCGTATTAAAAAATCAGGGGCGCACCCGCTATTCCAGGGAGATTCAAGTTGAATAAGCGCGCCACGTCGTTCCGTTTTCCTTCGGTTTTTCTCTGCATGTTGTGGGTTTTTGCGCCGACAGGATTGGCGTGGTCAGCCGATCCCGCAAGGGTAGAAGCAAAATGCGCCTATTGTCATGGCAAGGCAGGCGCCAGCACCGAACCCGATGTGCCGATCATCGGCGGCTATTCGGTCGAGTTTCTCGCCAATAATCTCAAGGCTTACCGCGACCAGGAGCGTGCCTGTCCGGATACGAAATATCGTAACGGGCCCAACAAGGGCAAGACCACCAACATGTGCGAGGTGGCGCACGGTTTTACCGACAGCGAAATTCGCCAGATTGCGGTGCATTTCTCCAAAAAGAAATTCGTCCGGGCGCGGCAAACAACAGATCCGGCATTGGTTGCAAAAGGTGCCGAAATTCACGAGTTGTACTGTGAAAAATGCCACTCCGATGGCGGTGCCAGCGCCGAAGATGATGCGGGGATGATGGCTGGGCAGTGGATGCCTTATCTGCGCCAGTCATTCGATGAATTTGTCACCGGTAAACGCCCGATCCCGAAAAAAATGAAACGCAAACTCGACGAGATCAACGCCGGGGATATGGAAGCGCTGGTGCATTTCTACGGCAGCGCCGATTGAGCCGGGGCTGAACATGCGCGCCCGAAACCAGGTTGCCGGCCGTGGGTGAACCGGGGGGAAAAAGCTGGCTGGCCCGCCTCGGCTGCTCGCGCTGTGTGCGTTACAGCTGCGGCGGAGTGGTGGGAGTGCTTGCATTTGTGGTGCTGGTGGGTGGATTTTCCACCGCCTTGGATGCGACCAATAGCCTGGCGTTCTGCACGTCATGCCATAGCATGAGCTATAACTACGAGGAATATAAAAAGTCCGTGCATTACGCCAATCGCTCCGGGGTGCGGGCGGAATGTTCCGACTGCCATGTGCCAAAAAAGGACTGGTTCGCCAAGATGTATCGCAAGATTATCGCGGCGAAGGATGTGTGGGGCGAGATGGTCGGCACCATCGATACCCGCGAAAAATTCGAGGCGCACCGGATGGAGATGGCGCAACGGGAATGGGCGCGCATGAAAGAAACCGACTCCATCGGCTGCCGCAATTGCCACAGCTATACCACGATGGATTTGGGCGAGCAGGATCGGATTGCGCAGAGCAAACATGCGGACGCGCAAAAGGAGGGCAAGACCTGCATCGATTGTCACAAGGGGATCGCGCACAAACTGCCCAGATTGCACTAAAGAATTCGTATTTCCCGATTCGCTCGCAGGGGGATTGGGGATGGAATGGTAGCAACAGATCGCGAATAGACATCGCGCGAAGAACCGAACCGGGCGTATTCAGATTACAAGTATCTGCCATGCCTGGAATTGTTGATTCAATGACTACAGGGAGATTCTCGTGAAAAATATAAAAGTCTGGTTCGCGGGGACGCTGTTGTGCGCCTTTGCGATCGGCACAGCGTCAGCGGCGCCATCGGCTACCAAGCCGAAAAATGATTACAACATCACCATCAATTACGAATTGGGCATGCATTGCACCGGCTTTGATTTTAGCTATTGCTGCGTGCTTCCGCCGTACAACTCGGTGCAAAGCCAGGTCATCAAGACGGCGCGCGGGGCGAACAAATATCCCGAGTTGCTGGAGGCCGACAGCAAAGACCCGACCGTGTTGCTGGACGGCAAAAAACGTTTTCGCCTGGCCTACGGCCATGTGGACAACACCTATTCGGAAGGCGGCAAGCTGAAATACTGGGATGTCCCTTACGACATCAACGGTGACGGCAAATATAGTGCGAATGAAAGTGTCGCCAATGCCTATTTCAGCCACCTGTATGTGTACAAAGATCTGAAAGGCACCAATCCCAAAGGAACCAGCGCGGACAAGGAAAAATTGTTCGTGGGTATCCAGATCCCGGTTCCGCGCGACAATGGCCCGGCAGGTGCTGCCGCTCCCAGCCCGCTAAAAGGTGGACACCTGCACTACACCGGCGATAAAGGCACGGTGGTTTACACCAAATCACCGGTGCTGGACAACGTGCCAATCATGTTGACCAACCCCGGCATCTGGGACGCGCTCGGATTGCCGTTGACCCCGTTCAATGACCGTTCCGTGCAGGATCCGCTGACCTTGACCGAAGCCGATATCCAGCCATTCCAGGAGGCGTGGGTGAGTATGGTGGATGAAAAAACCGGCAAGCCGGTGATCGATTCCCACTCCGGCAAGCCGGTGCGTTTCGTCGGTACCAATCCGATCGACATCCCCAACTGCGCGAACTGCCACAGCAACAAGACGGCCAACGGCGACAAGTTCACCCTGTACAAACAGGAACGTGAATTCTGGAAAGGTCTGGGCGCAAGCGATTGGATCGCCAACCTGAAAGCGACGTCGGTTTCCATTCTGGAAATGCACGATGACCGCACCGGCACGACTTTCATGAAGAACTACAACCCCAACAGCCGTTCGCTGGACAACCGTCTGGGACGCGATCCGGTGTTGTGCCAGAAGTGCCACGCGGATAACGTGATCGGTGCGTTGAATTCGAAGACGTTCAAGGATCCCAAGACGGGTGCGGATGTCACCATCTCGCCGCTGACTCAGGCGATCCATACCGTGCACCAGACCAGGCAGCCGTTGCCTGACTCGCATGGTCGTACTGCCTCGTGCCAGGGGTGTCACCCGGCGCACCGTCAGGATGGCAAGATGGAGCAGTATCCGATCACGCTGGATGGCAAGAATGCCTATGCGAATGGCGATAACCGGGATGCTTCCGGCGGCTGCTTTGTCGGACGCGATGTGCATGCCAACCGCAACAAGGATAAAGACGGCGCCGGAACGCCGGAGCACTTGAACTCCATCGGCAAGTGGATCCAGACCAGTGTTTCCAAGATCGGCACCAAGGAGGGTGGCAAAGGGTTGTGGTGCACCAACTGCCATAATCAGTTGAGCCGTGAACTGTACCAGCGTGACAACTTGACCAACGCCTTCAAGCAGACCGGTTCAACGATCCGCAACAAGCCGCTGGAAGAGATTGCCAAGGCGATCGGCGTGTCCATGGACGACCTGAAGAACAAGTACATGGATCCCAAGGTCGTACCGACTGCCAAGGGCGAGGATACCCCGGGCGCATCGGGCATTCTGGAGACTTGGGCAGCCAAGCGCATGGTGCCGGACATCGCGGTCATCGCGCTAAAGGATGGCGGTCCGATGGTCAGCAAGGATGAAGATGGCGACATCAGTGTGTCCATCCTGTCGGCCAATCCGGCGGTGAATGTCGCACAGCTAAAGCTGCCGGCAGGTGCCACGGGTGCCACTGCGGTTCCCTACGATGCGGCAACGCACGGGCGTGACTACTGGCTGTCTCCGGGTGCGCCGCACTGCGCTGACTGCCACGCTGCACCGTATGTTGAAGGTCAGGGCGGCATGGCCTACCCGATCAACCAGCCGGGCAAATACAGCGTGATGCGCTACTCGAAAGGCCACGCCGGCCTGTCTTGCCAGTCTTGCCATGAATCCACCCATGGACTGTATCCGGTCACGCCTACAACCGATGTAACTTCGTACAAACAGGCTGCACAATACAATCCGGATGGTTCGCATGGCCCGTTGAAGTGTGCTTCCTGCCACGTGACGAACAAGGCGGGTGTGCCGCTGATTGCCAAGAAGAAGGAGCATGTCTGGAACGGCAAGCCGATCCTGAACAACTTCGATCTGGCGGTAACCTGGATGCACGGTAGCGCTCCTGATCTGGGCGGTGCGGTGCCAAAAGACTAGGACGTCCCGCAGTTGAGGGTAAACAAATCGGGGGGTTTTGCCCCCCGATTTGTTATGTGTCGCGAGATAAAATCGGGGTGGCAGCGCTATCGGGCGCTACCGTACCCAAGCAACGGGAAGGCAAAATATGTGGAACAGAAAAGCGACGTTGGCCTGCTTGTTTTGGGCGATTGCCCTGAACCTTGCACCAATCCACGCCAGCGCGGCCGATCAGGTACTGGCGACAGTCGGCGGTGAGGCAATTTATTCGCACGAATTGGAGAAAGTCATGGCCAGTTCGCCGTTTTATACGCAATTCAATACCATGAGTGAGGACGAGCAGGCGAGTCTGCGCGGGGATATGCTGCGACGTATCGTATCGGCGCGACTGCTTACACTGGAAGCAAAGCGACTGGGCCTGGACAAGACGCCGGCATTCCTGCTCGAGATGGATGACTTCAGGCTTGGCCTGCTCTACCGCGTCTATATGGATAAATTGCGCGCGAGCGTCATCATTCCCGCCGACACCCTTGCCGCAATGAAACAGCGCTTCAAGGGGGATGCGGATGCGCTGGATGCGGCCCAATCGTCCTATCGTTCCACGCAGTTTCGTGACATCAAACTCGCGGCGCTGCGCCAGATGCAGATAGACAGCCATCTCCAATTCTTTGACGCGCGCATTCGCCCGGGCATCAAGCCATCCACGGTGCTCATGCAAGCCGACGGGATTCAAGTCACCTATGGCGACATAGTGGACAACGCCAAATGGAAGAACCTGCCCAACCCGGAATGGGTCGGGGAACAACTGCAGAACCGCAGCGAGTTGCTGCTGGTCGCCCGGTATGCCGAACGCGAGGGCGCAAATGTGGGTGAGCAACTCACTCGCTATGGCGATGAGCGGCTGCCGGCCCTGACGCTGGAGAAAAAGACCAAAGAGTGGATCCCGAATGAAGCAGCCATGCGCAACTGGTACACCGCACACCCGGAAATCGGGCGCATTCCCGCCAGCTACCACGTCGGGCAACTGGTCGTTGCCGACAAGGCAGAAGCGGAAGCACTCCGCGCGCGCATCGTCAAGGGGGAAAGCCTGTTTACCCTGGCTGGTGAATACAGCATCGATCCCGCCGGTCGCCAGCAGAACGGCGACATGGGCTGGATCGTGGAAGGTCGTGGTATGCCCGAGTTGCTAAAGGTGCTCGATACGCTGCAGGACGACGAGCTCAGCGGCGTGATCGCGACCCGATCGGGCTTTCACCTGCTGATGGTGCTGGAACGGCGGATTGGCCGGCAGAAGCCTTTCGCCGAAGTGCGCGAGCGGGTGCAGCAGATGATCGTCAACCGGCATCTTCCCGCCTACATGGGCGAGCTGGAAAAACGCTATACGGTGAGCTGGAACGTGATGGCCACGCCTGCCGCCGCATCAGCCGCCGCCAAATGAGGAAGAGCGCTGTCCTCGCGCTGGCATTGGCGCTGTGCGTGGTGACAGGACCGGATGCCGTCGCAGGTGAACCTGGCGCACCCATCCTGCCCCCGGCGTTCACGCTGCCCGGCCTGGATGGCAAGCCGCATGGGCTGGGAGAATGGCGCAACAAAGTCGTTCTGCTCAATTTCTGGGCCAGTTGGTGTTCGCCTTGCCAAAGCGAGATCCCTGATCTGGTCGCTTTTCAGAATCAATATAGCGGGCAGGGATTGCAGGTCGTCGGCATCGGCATGGACGACGAGGTGAAACTGCGCAATGTCCATCGCACGCTCGGGATCAACTACCCGGTACTGTTCACCAACTCGCCTGCCCACCCACTGCTGTCGCGTTTCGGCAATCACACCGGCGTGGTGCCCTATACCGTGCTGGTCTCGCGCGCCGGCGAGGTGGTTTACACCCATACCGGCGTGATCACCCGGGAACTGTTTGAGGAGCAGGTGATTCCCCTGCTGCAGTAACCTTGCGGCGCAAGCCCCGTCGGCGCGCCGATCGGCGAGCGCAAATTCGGGCGGGCAACAGCCGAATAAATTCAGGTTGTGTGCCGGGGGGGAGTTCGGTAGAATCGCGCCCTCGATTTTTTAGGTTAAAGGTAGTTCGTCCATGACAACCGTACGTGTAAAAGAGAATGAGCCGTTCGAAGTAGCGATGCGCCGCTTCAAGCGTTCCGTGGAAAAGACCGGTCTGCTGACCGAGTTGCGTGCCCGCGAGTTCTACGAGAAGCCCACCGCCGAGCGCAAGCGCAAGCTGGCCGCTGCCGTGAAGCGCCATTACAAGCGCCTGCGCAGCCAGACGCTGCCGCCGAAGCTGTACTGATTCCGTATCTTGGGCAACGCCGCAATCCTTGGTGATTGCGGCGTTTGCTTTTGTGAAAAGAGGCAGTGTGAGCTTAAAAACCCAAATCATCGAAGATATGAAAACCGCGATGCGCGCCAGGGAAACGGCGCGCCTCGGGGCGATTCGTCTGTTGCTGGCCGCGCTGAAGCAGCGCGAAGTCGATGAGCGCATCGAGCTGACCGATGCCGACGTGCTGGCGATCATCGATAAAATGCTCAAGCAGCGCCGCGACTCGATCAGCCAGTACAAGGCGGCGAATCGGCAGGATCTGGTGGACGTTGAAGAGTTTGAAGTATCCGTATTGCAGACTTACATGCCGCAGCAAATGAACGAAGCCGAGATTGCCGCTGCCGTGGATCAGGCCATCTCCGCTTCCGGCGCTGCAGGCGTTAAGGACATGGGCAAAGTGATGGCTATCCTCAAGCCGCAACTGGCCGGGCGTGCCGATCTGGGCAAAGTGTCCGGTCTGGTCAAGTCACAGTTATCGAATTGATCCCGTCATTCCGGCGCATGCCGGAATTCAGTAGTGCTTTGGCAGAGCGAGGGCCGGCGTGATTCCAAAAAGTTTCATTCAGGATCTGCTCAACCGCCTTGACATCGTGGACGTGATCGAGCGCTACGTCCCGCTCAAGAAGGCAGGCGCCAACTACGTCGCCTGCTGTCCGTTCCACAACGAAAAATCCCCGTCTTTCACCGTCAGCCAGTCCAAACAGTTCTATCATTGCTTCGGTTGCGGCGCGCACGGCACAGCCATCGGCTTCATCATGGAGCATGCCGGCATGGGTTTCGTCGAGGCGGTGGAGGAGCTGGCGCGCGGCGTCGGACTGACCGTGCCGCACGAGCAGTCGTCCAGCCCGCAACACAAGGTTGCGCCCGACCTGTACGAACTGATGCAGAGCGCCACCCGCTACTACCGCGAACAACTCAAAAAAACCCCGCGTGCCATCGAGTATTTGAAAGGACGCGGCTTGAGCGGCGAGGTCGCCGCCCGTTTCGGCATCGGCTACGCGCCGGATGATTGGCAGAATCTGAAAAGCGCGGTGCCGAATTATCAGGATGCCAGCCTGGTCGAGACCGGGCTGGTGATCGAGGGGGAAGGCAAGCGCTACGACCGTTTCCGCGACCGCATCATGTTCCCCATCATCAACGTGCGCGGCCAGGTCATTGGCTTTGGCGGGCGCGTGCTGGATAAGAGGGAACCCAAGTATCTGAATTCGCCGGAAACCACGCTGTTCGAGAAAGGCCATGAACTGTATGGCCTGTTCCAGGCGCAGAAGGCGATCCGCGCGCAGCAGCGCGTGATCGTGGTCGAGGGTTACATGGACGTGGTGGCGCTGGCGCAGCACGGCGTGGACTATGCCGTCGCCACGCTGGGCACGGCGACCACGCCATATCACGTGCAAAAGCTGCTGCGTTTGTGCGAACAGGTGGTGTTCTGCTTTGACGGCGACAAGGCGGGGCAAAAAGCCGCCTGGCGCGCGCTGGAAAACGCGCTGCCGCAATTGCAGGACGGCAAGCGCATCGGCTTTTTGTTCCTGCCGGAAGAACACGATCCCGACACCTACATCCGCGAATTCGGCAGCGAGGCATTCGAGCACGAAGTGGAGAACTCCCTGCCGCTCTCCGGCTACCTGCTGCGCGAACTGACGGCGCAAGTGGATTTGAAGACGCAAGAGGGGCGCAGCGCCTTATTGAAGCACGCGCAGCCTTTGCTGACCGCCATCGCCGCGCCGACCACCGCGCTTCTGCTGCGCAAGGAAGTGGCGGCACTGGCGGGGGTGGAGCAGGCCGAGCTGGAGGCGTTGTGGTCGATCAAGCCGGTGGTCGCGCGGCGGTCTGCGCCGCAAAGAGCGCGCCGTGCCAATCCTTCGGCGTTGCGCGCGTTATTGCGCTGTCTGGTCATGCAACCGGAACTGGCGCAACAACTGCCGCCCGACTGGAAAGGCGATGGTGCCGAGGGCGCGGCCATCATGGCACTGGCGGACTGGTTGAACGAGTCGGCGGACGAGACCAGCAGCGCGGCATTGATCCAGCATTTTCGGGGCACGCAGCATGCGCCTCTGCTTGAAGCGGGGCAGGCGGAAATCCTGCATCTGGGCGAGGACTTCAATGTGGGAACCGAGTTTGCCGATATTCTGCAAAATCTGCGGCGCGAAGCGATTGAGAGCGAATTGTCCGAGCTGCAGGCAAAAGGTCTGGACGGAATGAGCGCGCCGGAACGCGCGCGCTACGAGGTCTTGAGTGCGCAGTTCAGGATGCTCAAGGCGGTGCGTGCCGCGTCCGCCTGACGGGCATGGCGAGAGGCCGCCCTTGATGATGAAACTCTCCATCCATATTCCCTTCGCCCCGTTCCTCCTCTCCCGGAGGGCCGGGGGTGCGGCACACTCTCGCTGCGCGGTTTGCATTACGCCAAAGCGATTCCCGCACCCTGTTCAGCACGACCTAAGCTCCGGAAATGTTTTGGGAATTCGGGTATAATGCGCGCCCTTTCGGCGGCATGACCGCCAACGATTAACTTGTTTTTTGGGAATCGAGCATGGCGACTCAGCAAAAGAAAACCTCCTCTCCGGCCACCACTCGCGCCAGCAAAACCAAGCCGGCCGCCACGGGAGCCAAGGAAATGCTTGCCCAGAAGAAGGCGGGCGAGGCAGCCGCAGCGAAGGCGGTGGATAACGCGCAGGATGTGGAAGAGCGCCGCACCCGCCTGAAAGCGCTGATCGTGCTGGGCAAGGAGCGCGGTTATCTGACCTTTGCCGAGATTAACGACCACTTGCCGGATGTGCTCGAAGTCGAACAAGTCGAAAGCGTGGTCAGCATGATCAACGACATGGGCATATCTGTGTGTGATGTCGCGCCCGATGCGGAAACCATGGTGATGAGCGATGCGCCGGCACCGGTCGCCGACGAGGATGCCGCCGCCGAGGCGGAAGCGGCGATCTCAACCGTTGATTCCGAATTTGGCCGCACCACCGACCCGGTGCGCATGTACATGCGCGAGATGGGCGTGGTTAATCTGCTGACGCGGCAGGATGAGATCGAGATCGCCAAGCGCATCGAAGAGGGCCTGAAGCACATGATTCAGGCGATCTCCGCCTGCCCCGCAACGATTGCCGAAATTCTCGTGCTGGCGGAAAAGATCACCAAGGATGAAATGCGCGTTGATGAGCTGATTGACGGGTTTGTCGATGGCAAAGAAGAGGCGCAAATCGGCGGCAACGACGAAGAAGAGACCGAATCCGACGACGAGAATACGGAAGAATCGGAAAATGAGGATGAAGAAGAGCAGGACGAAGAAGCCGCGGCCGCGGCTGCGGCTGCGGTCGCGGCCGCCAATCTGGCGCAACTGAAGGAAGACGCGCTCGCCCGCTTTTCGCTGATCAGCGACCTGTTCGGCAAAATGGGCAAGGCGTACGAAAAATACGGCTACCGCAGCAAGCAATACGATAAATTGCAACAGCAGATTTCGGATGAACTGATGCAGTTTCGTTTTTCCGCCAAACAGGTTGATGCACTGTGCAACACCATGCGTCATCTGGTGGAGGAAGTGCGCGCCAGTGAACGTACGATTCAGGATCTGTGTGTGAACAGGGCGCATATGCCGCGCCTGCATTTCATCAAGAGTTTTCCTTCCAACGAGATCAACACGGAGTGGGTCAAACGCGAGATCGACGGCAAAAAAGCCTATAGCGAAACGCTGGCGCGGCACGAGGCGGCGATTCTCGACCAGCAGCAGCGCATGATCGCTTTGCAACAGCGGGTCGGGATTCCGATTCTTGACCTGAAGGAAATCAACCGCCAGATGACCAACGGCGAAGCCAAGGCGCGCCGTGCCAAGCGTGACATGATCGAGGCCAATCTGCGGCTGGTCATTTCGATTGCAAAAAAATATACCAACCGCGGTCTGCAATTCCTCGACCTGATCCAGGAAGGCAACATCGGCCTGATGAAAGCGGTGGACAAGTTCGAATACCGGCGCGGCTACAAGTTTTCGACCTACGCCACATGGTGGATCCGCCAGGCCATCACCCGCTCCATCGCCGACCAGGCGCGCACCATCCGCATCCCGGTGCATATGATAGAGACGATCAACAAGATGAACCGCATCTCGCGCCAGATCATGCAGGAAACCGGGGAAGAGCCGGATGCCGCCACCCTGGCGGAAAAGATGGAGATGCCAGAAGACAAGATTCGCAAGATACTGAAGATTGCCAAGGAGCCGATCTCCATGGAAACTCCGGTGGGCGACGATGATGACTCGCACCTGGGCGACTTTATCGAAGATGGCAATTCGCTGGCGCCGATCGACGCGGCGGTGTTCGACAGCCTGCGCAACGTGACCAAGGACATCCTCGACAGCCTCACCCCGCGCGAGGCGAAGGTGTTGCGCATGCGCTTCGGCATCGAGATGAACACGGACCACACGCTGGAAGAAGTCGGCAAACAATTTGATGTCACGCGCGAGCGCATTCGCCAAATCGAAGCCAAAGCACTGCGCAAGTTGCGCCATCCGTCGCGCTCGGAAAAACTCAAGAGCTTCCTCGACGGCGAAAGCTGAAAGCTTGTGAAGAAATTGTCGCGAGCAGCCCGAGAGCAAGGCGGACGGAGCGCAGCGACGAGAAAACGAGCGACGCGAGTTTCGGCAAAGACTAACCTTTAGGTTATGTCGCCGCCACATCCCAATGAGACAGGCGAGGAGCGAGCACCGCCCAACGCAGCCATCTGGACACGCAGTAGATTTATTACAAGCTTTGAGTTCTTCGGGCCCTTAGCTCAGCTGGTTAGAGCAGAGGACTCATAATCCTTTGGTCCACGGTTCAAGTCCGTGAGGGCCCACCAAAAAACTAGACCTGCTTCGCGGCAGGTCTTTTTTTTTGGCCATCGAGC
>Ga0210043_1000745_pt1 | contig 33043 bp, 44 predicted proteins | sample CryGeymet201501t_FD_183990 | JGI IMG/M metagenome (GOLD analysis project Ga0210043, IMG submission 183990) | Groundwater microbial communities from Crystal Geyser aquifers in Utah, USA - Crystal Geyser metaG 2015-01t (SPAdes) (version 2) | ecosystem: Environmental > Aquatic > Deep subsurface >... | reverse complement strand
TATTGGAACAAGACATCCAATATGATCAGAATGTCCATGAGTAATAAAAATATTGTCATATCGGAGGCATGTTGGAATTGGAGTTCCTGCATCAAAAATTGCACCAATTTCTGGCACTCCTATTGATGTTCGAATCCCTCCTTCGGCAAATCCTTCCAAAGTTATTCCTTGTAAATTTAAGATTTCCATTTTATTCTTTCTAAATAGAATCAACAATTTTTCTAGCTTCAAGATAAGCAGATTCAACTCCGATATAGTCTTCTGCTACAAAATAACCATTTGCTCGCTTAGCCAGCGAATAAAGATTGTCGAATATTATATAATTATTAACTGTGATGCATCGCTCTTCTCGATAACGAAGATCTTTTTTTGACCAACCAGCCCATAATTTACAAGCCATCATCTGTCTTTTTGCTTTTCTTTTGGCGAAAAATACTTTAAACATAAAATCTCTAAGGAGCAGAAATAATTTCGTTTGTCTTTCTATTTCTTTTTACAAAGAAGAAGCCAAACATTCTGACAGCTAAATAAGTGTACCAGGCTCTAAATTTGCTCATTCCATCAATTAAATTGATTTTTCTCATCTCTTTGTCAGCCATTTTTCTATATTTTTTGGAAAGGATTCTTTCTCTTATAAGTTGATATAGGGCATCGTGAACCAATGAGCCTCTCATAAAATTCTTTGTATCAAGGGACGGTCCAGAGGGACCGTCCCAGGCATACCCTTCTTTTATTTCAAGAGCCCCAAATGGAGTTATCTTGGCCCAACCTCCATTGACTTGTCCATTATCAAACTCATAAAATAAATCATGAAAGGTTGAGTCTTTGCAAGAATCAATTTCTATTGAAAAAGGCTCAATAAGCTTGTACTTGTAATGCTTTCTATATTTTTTATAATATATTTTCATTATAGTTCCGAATTTACTTTATTGATAAAGAATTTTCTAGCTTTTTCATTTATGGATTTTGAAACCATTTTCCACTCTAGCTTATTATCTTCAAGTTCAAATCGGCATTCTCTCTGAATGTCGGCTGCGATCCATTTTAGATAATGTCCAAGAGACTTTGTTTCAAATACATGGCCAGCTTCCTTGATCGCTTCAATTCCATGATTGAGTCTGTTTTCTGTTAGAGAGAAGTTTACAAATTCATTTATTGAATTTAGAATTTCTGGCTCTAATTCATTTTTATTCTTGCTCTTAATTTCCTTATGTTTTTCGCCTTTGGATTTGAAAGAAAGCTCAGTTCTTCCAAAGAGATTTCCCGTAGGAACCCAAACGACTCCCTCTCCTATTCCTTTAAGTCCAAACTTTCTCCCCCATGGACATTCTTTTTCTGTTTCTTCTGTAATTCTTTCAATATAAGATAAAGAACTTTCTGGATTATCAAAATCCACTCTTATTAGAGTCATGTCTCCATCAAAAATTGAAAAAATATTTTGTTCTTTAAATCTGTCTTCGTATTCTGGAGTGTAATCAATGAATTGTTGATCTTCTCCATCAATCACTTTGAATCCAAAAATAACCCATTGCCTCTCTGGCAATGAATTTATTGCCATTCCTTTTTGAATGCCTGGCCCTATCCATTCTCCATAAATTACAAGATCTTTTTCTGGGGCTATTTCATTTTTCTCTCTTGCCTCTTTACAAATTTCAAGTACGGCATTTCTATTTTCAGCAACAAATGATGCAAAACCGGCATTATCTACTTCTGGCGTTATTACCCTGGTTCTGCTTTGGCAAATGACATTATCATCAGAAGAATGATGGATGCTCGCATTTGTTCCGTGTAGCTTTACTGTTCCTCTATACCAGATTGGAGTTTTTACCTTGTACTCTTCTGGATATTCTGGATCTTTGTTTATTTTTTTCAAATATCTTGCTACTTGATAAAATGCTTCTATACTTGGAAACTTATACATAATAACCTATTTTTTCAATATATTCTGCCCTTGCAATGTCTTTGTAGCTTTCTTGCAATGGCTCAAAATTAATTTCACACTCATTTGGAAAATTTGAATTTCTAAACTTTTTTGCCTCACAAGCAATAGAAAATTTCGAAGGTAATAAATATTTTTTTGAAACAGGACTTGGTTGATTTATTGAAAGAGAGTAAAGCTCTTTAACTAGATTTTGATAGAATCTAGTCTGTAATTTTGCTACTTCTTTCTCCTGTTCAATTATCTCAATTCTTTTGTTTGTCTTTGCAAGCTCAGTTCTTAAACTGAGAATAGAATTTTGAATTTTCTCTTGTTCAGAGTGTTGTGACATGGCTTCTTGTATCTTAGATCGACAGAGAGAGCTTGTCAAGTCTAGATTTTAGATGAAAGCCATAGCCTTAATCGTACCCACCAGTTAATTTCAAATCCTTCTTCTCTAAGTATTTTCTCCAATTGATCATGCATATCTTCCATAGAACCAGAGTTAGTTATCTGGTAGTCATAAGGAAGCTCATGAGCTTCACTTTCATGGCTTTTGTCATAATTGCAATTTTCTCTAACAATATTAATTATAATTCCTCCCTTTTCCCTTAAAAGCTTTAGTTCGTTTGGAAAACGAAGATCATCACAAGTAACATGTGCTTTTGGCATGGTATTTGCCCATGCATTTGCCCACAAGTTTGGGTGGATTAGTTCTCTGCCCCATTCCGTTCCTAAACTTTGCATGCCCCATCTTGGACTCTTTCCGCAAAGTTCTTTGCATGGAGCTTCTTTAAAATCTGTACTTCCATTTACATGCTCTTCAGTTAAACCAAGACACTTAATCATTTCCTTTAAAGGCTTAGCAAAATAATGACGAACAAAACCTTTTTTTATAAGGTATTTTGAAGCAGAACTTTTTCCACAGCCCTTAGGTCCGGTAAATGCAATTATCATATTATGGCTCATGCCATCATTTTATCAAAATACAACTTAATTTTAAACAACTCTTCTTTCGGCAGGAGAGCCTTGCTCTGCAAAAAATGGAAGTCCATCTCCATCAAATAAATTGAATCTTGTTATTTCATCAGAATTGTTTTCATCATAAAAAATCATCTGCGATCCATTTATGGTCCACCTTCCACATGTCATACCTCTAATTTTATCAATTGACTGAGCCATTAAAATAGATTTATTTTGAATCCATCCCATACTACCAGATATGTTATTTGACAAAGAAGAACGATTCCATACGGCAGTAGAAATTGCTTCATTATCAGCGCTAAATGTTCCATCTACATTTTGCAAAATAACCATCCTCGCTATTGTCCTCTACCTGACAAACGCCAGCAACAATAATAGTTCCAGAGACACACGTTTCATCAATCGTTACAAGGCCAGAAAGACATTCAATATTTGCAATACCACCAGATAAGTTTTTAAATAATAATCCACCTGTAAAATTCTTAATATTTATTTGAGAATTGTTTACGTCAATTATTGGAGCAAAAGAGCCTGATGTATTGCTCGAATAGCAGTTAATTAAATTATAGGACTCATTTGAAGATTCTAAAAACTTTATTGTTCCACTTATTTCTGAATGTTTTATAAGTCCATTAAAGTCAATTAAATTATATGCTTTACATGAATCTATATAAATATCACTGAAATTAAAGAAAATGAAATATTTGTAAAAGTTATTCTTAAAGAATATAAAAACATTAAAAGCAAAATAGAAATTAAAACAATATAGTTTGTTTATTTATATTTTTCCTTAAGTGATTTTATTTTTATATTTTCAAATTTTGAGCTTTGAACATTTTCATATTTTTTGTTGCCAAGAAATGAGGCTTGTACTTTTTGTACAGTTGCTTCATTAAATTTATTGTTTTCTTTTAAAGTCTCTTTTTGCACAATTTCTGCAACTACCTTTGTGTCTATTTGAAAATTTGCATCAAATTCAATCGGAATGAAATATTTATCTTCTAAAATTATTTCTAATTTTGAATGATATATTCCTTCTTTAATTTTTCCTTCCATGATTGGAATTTTAATTTTTACCTCGCCAGAATCAAAAACTCCTTTAAATATAAAATCTACATTTTCCGATTCGCATACAAGTCTTGCTTTTGGTCTTGACTTTATTGGATCTGAACTTGTTATGTCTACTTTGAATGTTACTTCGTTTGTTTGATCTAATTGAGTTCATATGTCATAAATATGATATGTAAAATACTTTAACATTCTCTGCGAGTTGGAACCACGGCAGAATCGGTTATCTCTTTATAAAACATTTTATGTGCATCAAATATTGCTTTAATTATACATTCTCTAGTGCATTCAATATTAAATAATGTAGGCTCATTATCAAAATGATAGATTGTTCCAATGGAAATATTACACTCTGGACATTTTCCATCTCCAAGGCCAAATGCTCCATAAGGGTCAACTAATCCTGTATTGTCACAAGCATCACATTCATATTCAAAATCAGATATTGTAACGTTTGTGCTTTCATAGTGAAAATCTCCAAAGTTTACCTCCGTTCCTTCAAATCCAACTTCAAAGCCAGACTTTAAGATATAAGAATATCTGTTTTTTTTGCTTTTAAGTTCCATATTTTGTTCTTGCCGGGACTTGAACCCAGAGTATCGGATTAGGAATCCGAAGTTTTATCCATTTAAACTACAAGAACATTTCTTCTTAGATTTTCAACCTTACTAAACGGATTCCTCTTCCTCCAGAAGAGTGCGCTTGATCAGCCGAAACCCGAGGATCTTGAAACTAGAATTCCTCTTCGCATACGCAAAAGAACGCCGTTTGAGGAGTTCAAGAAGAGCTGGCTCGGGTCGTGACCCCAAATCCAAAAAGATAGCTATGGACTGGTATCGAGACTTCTTCCCAGAAACAGGAGACATTGCGATAGTCACAGGTCGACGAACTCCACGCTCATCGGCAACTTGCGTGACCCAGACTGGGATTTCAGATATTTTTGGCCCTGTTTTTCGTGCTGCTTCATGAACAAATACCCATGGAAGACGAGGCATTCCTCTCCTATACATAACATAAGCATAAGGATCATTCCATGCTTGTCGTACAAGCTCTAATAGAATACCACGTAACGCAGCTTCATATCCTTTCCTATTTGGTCCAACTTCGGGATTGCGAAGCTCATAGGACAGAACTCTCCATCGCTCTACAATTTCAATGCGCTCAGTATTTAGCCATGACAGCGGCTTAGATTCAATCCAATAATCAACGATTGACAATATGACTTCATTCATTTTTAATCGCCACCTTTAAGTTTTTTCTTGTCTTTGTTAGGCCAAAATTTGTTTTTTAGGCCCGTTGCAACATCTCCAACAGCACCACCAGCGCTTACAACGCCATTCCCAACAGCTACAACAGCATTTCCTGCTTTTTCTTTTGTTTTTTGAATATTGTGGCTTCGTATCTTTATTCTCAAAGATCTATTTTCTTCCACCAATTTATTGATAGCAACCTGTTGTTCTTGGACTTTTGCAAGGCGCAAATTGAATGTTAGTTTCCATCCAATTATTCCGCCAACAACCATTCCAATGAGAAAAGAAATTAAAATTGCTTGAATTGCAGTAATTACCATTTTGTTATCCTTTTAGCCCTGTATCTATAATAGCATTTCATTGTCTGGATGTCAATCACAAAATGCCAAGAAGAATCTAGTTGATCAGAGTTTCTAGCCTAATTCCAAGAATAAAACCAGCAAACATGCAATTTATTAATGTCCAAATTTTATGCTTTGGAATGATTGGCCTAATAAGCCATATCAATGATATTCAAAAAAAAGAAGCATACATAATAAGATCTTGGCTTGGTTTAGGCATTTTATTATGTCCTTAAAAGGCGGCTCCAGGGAGAATCGAACTCCCATCACTTGTTAGACAGACAAGGATCTTAGCCACTAAACGATGGAGCCTTATTTAATTTTATGACCTCAGAGGGACTTGAACCCGTCATTGTCTGATTGAAAGTCAGATATCCTAACCTTTGGATGATGAGGCCTTGTTTGTATTGTTTGGAGCGGCGGGGAATCGAACCCCGAAATCTTCCTAACATAATATGGAGCTAGGGAGATTCGAACTCCCAAACTGACAATGCAAATGTCATATGATCCCCTTTCATCATAGCCCCTAAAGTTATCAGATAAAAAAGTACGGGATAAAGGATTCGAACCTATGGCCTACGCCTTGTAAAAGCACCGCTCTACCACTGAGCTAATCCCGCAAAAAAAAGAGTCGGAAGCTGGTTGGCATTCCGACTCTTTCGAGCTTAGATGATTAAACCAACCATATCATCTAAAGCGCACACGCTCACTATCAGCGGCGACTGCCGCATCAACCAAAAATACCATATCTTCTCTCATAAAAATCATAACCCGGTTTAATAAATATATCACTCAATTCAATTTCGTAAAATTATTTTTTCTCTTCAAGCTTTACGGCTTGCGCTCCCGCATTCAAGCTTTCATTGCCCATGTGGATGTCGTACTTCATACTATCCTCGTTGACAACATTTGTCAAGTCTTTTTCTTCGCTTTCTTCTTCGATGGCGACTTTATCTTTTTTATCATTTTTCATAATTGTTTTTCCAATATTTAATATTTTTTCTAGTCTGGGTGTGTGTTTCACTTCGGTAGAAGCGTCAGAATAAAAGGACGTAGAAGCACGCACATTATCGACCCTACTTGCCATGTAATTATTGAGCCCTTTTGTTGTTACCTGGCTTGACAACTTCATTCCTTTTGCATCTGGGGTGAAGCTCATGGTGTTTCCGGCATGCAAATTATAATCACGTGCAACCTTTTCTATGTCTTGGTTGGCTCCAAGATATGTAAACGTCCAACCTTTGTCCTGAAGCTCCTTAATCATATTAGATACGGTTGCTTTAGAATATTCTTTATTTTGATTTCCATATCCATCTGTGATTATAATGAAGAGATGAGAAACATTTTCATCCTGCCAATCTTTTAGATATCTAAACTTGTCTATAGTTATCCCGATTGCATCATCCAAGGCAGTCAATCCATTTGGCTGATACTCGTCATATTCTAATTTCTTAATGTCTTCTAATGGAACATTTACCATTCTCAAGTCAACTCCAGAATCAAAGAAAACAAGAGTTGTTGTTATTTTTTGGTCTTTAAACTTTTTTAGCTCATCAACTTGTTCGTTGAATGTATCAACAACAAACTTTGACAAACTTTCCATTGAACTGCTATTGTCAATTAATATTGCAACGCGAGTTTCTGGCTTTGGGACTAAATCATTTAATGCAGGCATATGCCCTACTCTACATGAGTTAATTTCAAAAGTCAACCAAAATTTTTACGGAGAGTGCAGGAATCGAACCCGCTACGCTTTTACACGCGACTGTTTTCAAGACAGCTTACTACCATTAGCCTACTCTCCTCTATGTCAGAATTGCAACAATTCCAAGCATAATTCATTGCCTTTCTTTTAGAAAAGCCAATTGCTCTAGCATCATAAAAATAATCAATAAAATCCTTGAATCTTACTTCATTTTCAAAAGTTTGAAAACTTCTATATGGTGATTTTGAAAAAAAAGCTACCATAGACTTATCATATCAACTATAGTTATTTAAGTGAGGTTACTTAAAATTAGAAATTTTAAAAAATATATTTATATCTTTCTACTTGCAGTTTTGTGTTTGTTTACTTGCACAAACGAAGAATATCAAACAAATATTCCAAACGCAGATATTTTAGAAATTCCAATAGTTTTTCATGTTAGAAATGAAAATGATGTGAATTATCGAATACCAAAATATTGGAATGAAATGTCAGAGCCATTGTTTCAAAGTGGAAGAATTAGGCCAATAATTTCCGAAATCAGATTTGATGTTCCTGACGTAGAGCCAGATATTGATAATAAAGATTCTCGAAACAAATTTTATAAAATGTCAAAAGATGGAAGAATTCACATATTCTTTGTTGACGATATTTTTCATAGCAATTATGGAAAAACTATTTATCATGGAATCTATAAATATAAAAGCATGTGCAATTCATATATTATCATCCAAGACAATTCTGACGAAAAGACAATAGCACACGAGATTGGCCACTACCTTGGCCTTGACCATTGTATGGATGCTCACAATGTTATGAATGACTCTATGGCAAACGGAATAAGGAATCCTGAAGCAGGATTTACAAATTCTCAATTTGAATTTATGAGAAAAAATATACGTGAACAACAATTTTTTTGTAAAATGCCTAAGAAGGCAAATTAGCGTTTATAAATGAGTTTATTTGTTCAAGAGTTGGACCAACTGCAATGTCATAAGATGGAACTATTACAGAAGTAATCATTCCAATAAGCTTTCCACTTTTTGGATCATAAACCGGCGAGCCGCTGGAACCTGGTTGCGCAGCTATTGTATATATGGCTATTTCTTCTTTGTACTCATTATGGGCTCCTTTATAGTTTCCCTGGAACTCACCAGAAAAATGAAGCATGGTTTTTTTAGACCATAAACCGGCTGGTGCTGCAACGTTGATGACTGCTATATGTTGCTGTGGAGTTTTTTTCGCAAGAACTGCCGGGATGTATGGAACCCTCTCTGACTCCAAAAGACAAATATCGTGCTTTTCGTCGGTGGCAATAACTTTTGCTACATTGTTTGAGCCGGCATGATTATAAAGGTGAATTTCTTGTTCCACTTTTGTATCAAATGAGGCATTTGGGCTTTCCATTTTTACATTGCAAACATGTGCCGCCGTCAAATAGTAACTCTTATTTTTATGATGAGAAATGAGAACGCCAGAAGCTTTTCCTTTTCCACTTCCAGCAGACAAACAAGCTCCTGTGATCTTATGGCAAATGGAAATTTCCATTTGCCCTTCAATATAAACAAATTGTTCTTCTGGGCTTCTAAAGCCGATATTTTGATTATATCCACATCCCGAAAATGAAATGAGTAAAACTAAAATTAGCCTTAAAAACTTTTCCATGCATTAAATACATAGTTAGAAATCTCACAAAGATTTTAGGCCTGAGTTGGATTCGAACCAACGAACACCTGATTTGCAGTCAGGGACCTTTCCACTTAGTTATCAGGCCAAATTTTTTATATATAAAGAAAATGAACTTGATCATCTTTTTCTGTCATTTTCCAACCTAAAAGGTTTTCACTATCTATAAAGCATAAATGATTCATAATTACAATCCTTTTTTCAATCATTACCTTATACTTGACATCTCTCGCTATGCTTAGATTGTATTCTTTTCCTGTTATATTTCCAATGAACATTTCATCTGTATCCTCTGTAAAAGGATAATAGTCATCTTTTTCTAAAGGCTCAAGAATTGTAGCAATTTTACCCGTCCATTCTGATGGGTTATTTTTGCTTCCAAAATAACAGTAACATTTTGCTACATCTCCTTTTTTAAGGAGTTTCATAATTTATAATATCATATATAGGTTTTGGAAGCGTGGGGAGTCGAACCCCAGTCTGGCGATTTTTTGCATAAAATATCTACGTGTATAGTCACAGTTTTATATTTGAAAAAGGTCCGCCCTATGACCGGCTTCGTCTTTTCGAGTATCTAAATTTTGCCTATGAAGATGATACAGTCTTTTCTGGCTAGCTTTATATTTTAATCCTAATCCTACTAAAGCAACTCGGATTTTGGATATTGCAGCCTAAGCTGCAAGTGCGAGGACTTCCCCGCCGTAAACGCTATCATTTGCATTTATAGTTTGTCATTATTTTTAACGTGACTAATAACAATTCACGACACGCAATTTTATACTCATTATCCCATCGATACCTGTCGCCCCCTAAATAACATCAAAAGATGATTTCTTGCTTTTCAGCATCATCCTTACATAATCATTGCACATTCCACAGTGCAATCCAAATTCTTTTTTTTCACGCAACTTTTCAATATCTTCAATCTTTTCTTTCTCGGAAATTGATTTCAATTCTTCAAAAGAAACGTTAAAGCATATACATCTGGTAACTGGCATGAAATTTGCGGGTTAAGAGATTCGAACTCTTACCTTAACATTGGAAGTGTTGCGTGCTAGCCATTAACACCAAACCCGCCTGTCATTAACTATTTTCTAATTCTTTTTCTTTGACTTCTTTTTCTTTGACTTCTTCTTTCTCAAATTCTTCTTCGACGAAAGAGTAATTGAAATCAAATTGAAATCTCTTATTCTTTATTTCTGATTTTCCTTTTATTTTTGCATTGCCAAAAACACCGCCAGAAAAAACCTTGGCATTATCACCAATTGTGGAGTTTTCACCAACCCAAGCTCTATCATAAATTTCGGCCTTTCCATAAACCAAAGCATTTCCATAAATTAAAGCATCTCCAAAAACACTTGCATTACCAAAAACACAAGCATGGCCAAGAATTCTCGTCTTTCCAAAAACACAAGCATTGCCATATACTTTTGCATAAGGTGCAATCCATGCAGAATTTTCAACGGTTGCCGAATCCGCAACCCAACCACCAGTTGTTCCGTCAGGATTCTTATGCCTTTTGGCCGGAACCAAACCATTCCCATCATTAAAATCAAATGTCGTTTCTTCTCTCATTTCTTCCTTTAATTAGTCCGCCTATCCAGAATTGAACTGGCTTTCATGCTTTATAAGAACATTGAGGAGACCGCCTCCTCCCTAGGCAGATAACAATTTTTTCTCTCTTTTTCTAACCGCCGATTCAGAAATTCCTAATCTTTCAGCAATTTTTGATTTTGTTGAATTTTTTAATTCCTCAAGAAGATCAATCGAATCCCAATCTACTTTGCGAGACAATTTTGCAGAACAAGCATAAGAACAAGTTTTATTATGAGAAGATTTTAAAACTTTACAAACTTCGCACGGTGTCATTTTTGACATCTTTTGAACTTTTTTATAATCTGCAAAATCTTCATTAAATGAATTGCAATTTTCTGGTAATTTAGTTATATTAGCATGAACCTCTCTGTGACATCGACAGCACAAAAGAACACATTTTCTAAGTTCTTTTACAATTTTTTCCCAAGACTTTGCGGAGCCCCTTACTGCTCCAAGGGCAAAGTCTTTTTCTTCTGGATTTAAATGATGAAGATCAAATGCCTCATGACATAACCTATATTCACATATTGAACATTTTCCTCCAAATGATTCTATTATTCGTGCTTTTGTATTCTTTCTCCAAGTTTTAACAGATTCCGAATTATTTGACATTATTCAGTATATCAAAATTATTACTCAAAATGAACTCCGGGAATAGGCCCCGCCCCTATAATATTTGTTTAACAGACAAACGTGATACTAATTTCACCATCCCGGAAAGTTGGGGTCCTCTCAACCCCATATATTATCTAATTTGAAAGGAGGTTTCATGAAAAAACTCATCAGATAATATGGCAAATTTGCCGGAAGTTTTGATATTGCTCAAACTTCTAAAAGCAAAAAAAAAGGTCGGATCCACACCCTAAACTATAAGCCTTTGGGTTTGTTACTTTGGGCTTTGAATGTTTATGTCCCCAAAATCATTGCAATATAACTTATTCTGTTTTTATCAAGATTTATTATATTATATTGGTCACTTTTGGACCTCGCAAGGGTTGTGCTTTTTTCATGTTGGGCCGACCTTTGAGCAAGAGACGGGACTCGAACCCGCAACCCTAAGGGTGGAAACCTTATACTCTACCAGTTGAGCTACTCTTGCTTTCTGTTTTTTGAACCCCATGTGTCAGTTTGAGAATGACAGTTTGGGCATAAAAATCTTAAATTTTCTATTCTATTATCATTAGATATACCATTTATATGGTCAATTTGTAAAGATAAATTTTTCTCCATCCACTTTCCTATATTTTTACATATTTTACACTCATACTTTACTATTTTTTCTTCAATTATTCTTTTTCTTATATTTTTTATACTGTATAAACTATTTTTAGTTAGAATTTTTTCTAAATCTATCTTTGATTTTTTATTTATTTTTTTTAATTTTTCAATATGGTCTTTTTTAAAGAGCAAATAATTTTCTTCAAATTTGTCTTTATTTATTCCCCATAATATCTCATATTTTTTTATTGTTTTTCTTGACGATCCACCATTTGGGCAGAGTCCAAGAAATTTTAAAATTTCACTATAATTTTTAGATTCATCAAATAGGCTCTGTAATTTGCTTTTTCCTAATAATTCTATTTTACTTTTCATATAGCAAAGCCGATTGAGAGAATTGAACTCTCATTTTCTGGTTACAAATCAGAGGTACTAGCCATTGTACTAAATCGGCGCTTGGTCATTTTATTGTACAGCTTCCTATGAAGCTTGTCAAGACTAAAAAACAGGGCGTGAAGGACTTGAACCCTCTCCTTATGATTTGGAGTCATAGATGCTACCATTTACACCAACACCCTACATTAACTTTTGTTTTCATCTATTCTATTTTAAAAAAGCTTTTGCAGATAAGGAGAATCGAACTCCTGTTTTAACATTGGCACTGTTATATCATACCATTAGATCATATCTGCGTTTTGCACATAGAAAGAATCGAACTTTCCTTAAACTGCCTTATCAGAGCAGCGCCCCCTCCAGATGGCTATATGTGCGGAATCGGGCCGTGGGACTCGAACCCACATCTTCTTAGTTCAAAGCCAAGAGCTTTACCGATTAAGCTAAACCCGAACATTTTCCCCCATCCTGACTTGAACAGAAACGAACTTGGTCAGAGCAAGCTATGCTACCATTACATCATAGGGGAGCAACATTTACCTTTTTGTGTCATCGCCAGAAAATTGCTAGGTTTGCAAATTCTGGCTACAGATTTGTAATACCTGCCGAGCCTTGCTGAATACCCGCATTTATCCCTGCGATATTTTCGCATGATTGAACGGTTATATTTGCAAAGGAGAACATGGTGTCTAGAAATAAGTATAGAGCAGAAGAGCTTTGTTGTCAAGTTTTTTCTTTTTCAGACCATTCTTAGCATTTATATTTACTTATCAAATCTTGTATTCGGAAAATTCTTTATCTATATCGTCAAGTTTTTCTTCGTTTTTTGGAACTTTTAATAACCAAAAATCATCTTCAGGATCTAATCTAACTCTATTGTTTCTTGCTAAATCAGCCAGTATTTTACTTATTGATTTGTTTTTAGTTGTATGCTTGTCGTCTATTTTATAAACGACAACATTTCCTGTTACATCCATCCAGGTTTCTAAACCAATTCTTCTTCCGTTTAAATGCCATTGTTTAGTTCCATCTGAATATTCAATGGCTGGTCCATCTTCTCGATGGAGATTTCCGTTTATATACCATTTTTTATCTCCGTTTGTATATTCAACGGCTGGGCCGTCTTCTCGATGCAACTTTCCGTTTATATACCATTCTTTAGTTCCATTTACTAATTCAATGGCTGGTCCATCTTCCCTATGAAGTTTTCCGTTTATATACCATTTTTTATCTCCGTTTGTATATTCAGCGGCTGGGCCATCTTTTCGATGAAGAAGGCTCTCGTCTTCATTGTAGTAGAGTTTGGTCCCAGAAGTGTTAATTTTATAAAGAAGTTTTCCGTTTATATGCCATTCTTTAGATCCATCTGGATATTCAATAGCTGGTCCATCTTCTCGATGGCGCTTTCCGTTTATAAACCAATACTTATCTCCATCTGGATATTCAATGGCTGGTCCATCTTCTCGATGAAGCTTTCCGTTCAAAAGCCATTCTTTAGATCCATCTGAACTTTCAATGGCTGGTCCATCTTCCCTATGAGGTTTTCCGTTTATATACCATTCTTTAGATCCATCTGAATTTTCAACGGCCGGCCCGCCTTCTCGATGAAGTCCAATTATTGGGTTTCTGTATTCAATTCTGTTTTTCAGCCTGGAAATTGAAACTTCGTCGGAAATATCAGGTCGAGCATTCCAAAATTCTTCCCGTTGTTCTTTGTTTAAATCATCAAAAAAGAAATTATTTTCGGGTTTGTAACCTCCACCTTTAATTCCTTTAATTTTTGGATTTTTCAATAATTCAAGAATATATCGATGATACTTCGATCCGGGCTTTCCATTCAATCTTCCTTTTGTCTCTCCAAGCATTCCCGTTTCAATGTCTAAAATAAATGTCATTTGAGGATGCCAAAGTTCATTTCCATTTGCATCAACTTCTGTTGTTCTAAATGATAAAATTCTATCATTTGGTTTTGGATTTCCTTGATTTCCGCAATGTCCCATTGCAGCAGCTTCAACTGTGCAATAAGATTTGTCTACGTAAACCCAAGCATTTCCATCTCCGAAATCAATTAGAATATTGTCATCAGGTGATTTTGGAATGTATTCTCCTTGTTTGTCTTGCCATTCTTTTTCAAATGCTTCAAAATTTGATTTGATTTCTTGCCAAGAAGTTTCTGGCTTCCAAGGAAAGGCTTGAATTTTATTAATTGGAAGACTTAGAAAATGCTTAATGTCTTCATCGTCGAGCCCTCGTGAAATATCTTCTATTTCTTGTTTATTTATATTTGGAAGATTATTCAATTTTGATTTCAAAGCCTGAGTTGCCTCTGCCGATAAGCCATCAGACTCTTCTTTTAATATATTTAAAATAAGATAAGCTTTTAGTCTTGTCAAATACCATAAAACCCTGTCCTTTTGTTTGAGAAGCTCAGTAAGATATAGTATAACACTTCCTATTTCTGTTCCAAATGACGAAAGTCTATTGGGAATTTCATCATCCATTGAAAACGGAGAGAAAAGTTCTATATTGTCCAAGTTGGCTTTCAAGTTTTCTTCTTCTTTTTTCTTCTTTTTTATCTTCTAAAATTAGAAGAAAATTACGAATAAAAGACTCTAAGAGCATTGATTTCATAGAAATAAGTATTTAAGAAATCACTTCTTTCAATAAGTAACAAGCCAAAAATCGAACTTATAATAATTCTTGGATTTTCTTGAATAAATTTTGAAGAATTTTTTCTGGCGTCATATTGCTTTCAAAGTAATCAATAACTTGCTCTTTGCTTATGGTTGATATTTTTTCCATAATTTCTTCTTTAGAAACATCATCAAAAACAATAAGATCTTTCATATCTTCTGAAATATATGAGCTTGGAGACATAAGAGAAGGAACTCCTAAAATCATTGATTCCCACGTGCTATGCCTAATAGACGTTCCAAAAGGCTGATATTGAATATTTCCATCTCTGATACTTTTTACGTATCTATCCTTATTTACATGTCCTAAATTGCTAAACAAATCTCCAAGCTTTTCTTCTATGTTTTTTACTTGCTGATTTCGATCAGTAAAATTTAATTCTTTCCATCCATTTGTACTTGAATCACCTAATCCAAGATAATCTTTTGCCTCTCTCCAAGAGACCGGATATTTAAATTTTCTAGATCCATTATAGTCTTCTGGCATGTGATATTTTCCATGATCTCTACCAGAATATTCCACCTTGTTTTTTAATGTAATTCCTTTTCTTAATTCTTTTCTATTATTAAATAAGCTGGCGCCTGTTGGATAAAGGGAAAATTTTCCACAAGTCAAAACTATTCCATTTGTTTCACTGGCCAAAAGATCAAGATTTGAAGAGCAAATTGGAGAGTAGTTTACTTTGACGTAAAAGTATTTTTTATTTGGAAATAAATCTAAATAACTATAAAGAATTCCGACAGTTTCTTTGAAATTGAATTCATCAATTATTCCATCTGTCATGTCCATGATGATATTATAATTCGGATATTGAATTATTGTTGTTTTCGGAATCGGAGTATTTCCAACAGAACCCAATTTCCCAAATTCTTTAAATAAGTAATTAAATCTATGATTTGTTAATATTTTTGTCATTTTGCGAAAAGTAAGGGATTCGAACCTACTCAGGCTTTCACCTCACACAGATTAGCAATCTGGGACTTTACCAATCAGTCAACGTTCCTACTTTTTTTATTTTATTAGAAAATTCTTTTTGATAAAGTTTGCAAAGCTTTTTTATATAATCTTTCCATTTTTTAGGATCTTCTTTGATTCTAGCTAATAAAACAGGAGAATAATAAATTCCGCCACCATTCCAAATAGACATAAATAATTTATGCACAAACTCTTCATTTTTTAATTTTAAATTTAAGAACTTATAAAATAATCTATATCTTACATTGTGATCTTTTATTTTTTCCAATTCTTTTTTTATTTCAAACCATATTGTTCCAAGATTTGTTTGAAATTCTACATCCCTCATATAGTGAGGTAATCTATCATCATATGTCCATGGATTTTCTTTGTATTTGGCTATATAATATTTGTAATCTTTATTGTTTTTATTTAAAAACCCGTCAAAACGTGCATGTTTTGTTCGTAGTTTTTTTTTGGGAAGTCCACGATTAGGGTTTTCATCAAATTTTCCTGTTTCCTTATTTAGGAATTGCATAGCATGCCTAATTTCATGTTCTATAGTTTCTTCTAAATGAAGTTCATTCCATCCATTATGCTTAAACTTTATTATTATGTGATCATAATAATAAGAAGCGTTGTCCTTCCAATTATCATCTTTAAATACAAAGATGCCATATATCAAAGAAGACTTGGCTCCTTCAGTAAAAGTGAATGATTTAGTACATATAATTCCTTTGGGAAATAATAAATTGACTATTGGCGAAAAGTAATTTATTACAATTCTTATTAGTCTCCTTTTCGCCCAAATGGAATTTACTTCTTTATACCAGATTAGCATTTTATGATAAAGTTCTTTGTTTACTGGCAGTAATACTGAACCATTCATATGTCTCGAATGTGGGAATCGAACCCACCTAACACGCCGTATGAAAGCGGCTCTTACCCAGCCAGAGCCATCCGAGTTGTTTAGCGGGAGCAGGATTTGAACCTACGACCTTTGGATTATGAGCCCAACGAGATACCTGACTTCTCCATCCCGCAATAAAAAATAAATATATCACCAAATCTAATCTTTGTAAAAAGATGTATCTAAATTTTTCTCAGACAATCTTTTTCTAGGAACCATTCTAACTTCAACGCTTTTGCGACCTTCTACCCATGTCATTCCTGGACGTGAGTAGAAGTCACTTGGCAATCCAATGTCTGTTGAAGAATTTTTCCAGAACATCTTTTACATCACTTTATATAACTGATTTAGAATTTTTTTTATGAAATCAATTTCTGATAATATTAGTTCTCGCATAAGAATCCTAACTGCTGAAGTACAATCCTATAACAGTTCAGGACTTGCGTCAGTTATATTACCCAATTATTCCATTCTTCAGGAATAGATCCATCAGAATAATCAGAATACATTGCCTTTACATTCGGGTATTCTGGCCTTTTTGCAAGCTTCATTTTTGCTTGTTGTGGTGTTCTGTTTGCTTTTTCAGTATTACAATCCTTGCAAGAGGTAACAATATTTTTCCATGAAGTCTTTCCTCCAACAGATTTTGGAATTACATGATCCAAAGTTAGGTCTTGTGGCTTGAACTTCTTTTCACAATACTGACAAACTTTATTATCACGAGCATAAATATTTGCCCTTGAAAACCTGATTTTCATAGGTTCAGATTTTGACTGATTCCGCAAACGAATTACGGCAGGAATATTGAATTGAATTGATGGAGAACTTATTTTTTCCTTATAAGATTCAAGCACATCAACTTTTTCGAGAATATGCAAACAAATTGCACGCCTCCAAGAAATTGCTTTAATCGGCTGATAACCTTGGTTAAGAAGTAGTGTTTTCCTGTGAGTCATCTTTCATTCCGTATTTCTCTGCCTCAAAAGGCAGCGTATAAACTATCGTTGGAACCTTGATGGTTTCTTTTATAATTTCTTCAATCTTATCCCAGTCTCCACCCGCGAGTCCGCATCCTATTCTTGGCATGTGAAGAGTGGGATTCTTCCCACTATAAGTTTCCATGATCTCTTGGGTCTTGTCAAGCCCTTCTTTTATTGCATCATACCTAATCGGAGGCACCCCATCCTTTGATTCGATCCCTTCTTGTCCAATTATGTTTATTACCATAATATCTTTTTCAACAGGAATAACTTGAATTTTTCCAAGGCTTTCAATTAATTCTTGGGGCCTTTCTTGTGCCCATTTTCTATACATAAGCTCAGGCATTCCCCATCGTCTCGAAAGCGCCAAAACAAAACCCCTTCCCCATCCCCCAATATTATTGCAGCAATGTACAATAAATTTCATTTCTTTTCCGCCAATAGGGTTGATTGCATCTCCAATTACGTATTTGATTTCCATGATTTATAATACCTTATTTAGACAAAAAAAGAACCGCATATTGATAAAATATGCGGTTCCAAAATAGACATAGGCAAGAGTTTTAGAGATATGTTATCGGGTTTATAGCCCGAGTCTTGTTTTCGGTAAGATGTAATCCCTACAGCATCCTATGATTTGTGCTTCCCTGAAATCGCACCAGGGAGCCTTTCGGCCGACTTATCAAGCACATTTATGACAAGCTAATAATAAACAGATTCCCGCTTCTAAAATATCCTAGGCAAAAGGTTGCAAAGATCTTTTGTTCTTAAAATAGAGATGTAATCCTTGCTGGCATCCTAGAAATAATCGATGTCTGGATTCGAACCAGAAAAGCCCCGACCAATCGGGCATCGATTCTTATGGTAGTATATCAGACCTTCTCTGGGATGTCAACCTGATTTATGACATTCATCCAATGAGATCCGCTTTTTCCATGCTTTGCAAAACTTGCAATAACGTCCCAAACTACATCAGAAAATCCACCAATATTCATGATATCATCTCTGGTTTTGGCCTGAGTTGTTCTTCCTGGCTGAATATCAATACATACCATTTTTGCATTAGAATTTTTCTTCTTTATAATTTCCCAATATTTCATAGTATCAGTGCCACCATAGCCATAATATCTGTTTCCAATCCAAGATTCATTATCAGAAACATAGATAACTAAATCTACATCTTCTTCTGAATCAGCAAGGTACTTTGTTCCCAAAGAAACATTTGTTCCGCCTCCCCAACACTTAGTAAATCTTTCAATGTTTGTAAGAACAGAATCTCGTGGATTTATTTGTTTTGATACATTCATTTCGAGCTGAGTGCTGAAAGGGATTACTTTTGATTGTTTGTTTGTTCTCAAAATTGCTGCTGCAAACAATGCTGCAACATCGACACACCTTACAGACGATGGTTTTCCACCATGTCCAGTGATAGGAGAACCCATAGAGCCCGAAACATCAGGGAACACCCAAACTTTACCTGGGAGTTTTGGAATGTTCTCCAAAGCGATTTCCATAGCATCCTGCAAAGCCTCTCGAATTTCAAAAGGAGCATTTGTAGAATTCATATATGCAGCCATTAGCTGATATGGAAATGCTTTTGCTTTCTTGATTTCATCAGGATCTCGCAACCTTTGAGCTACGAGATTAAGCAAGGCTTTATTGTTGAAAACTCCATGACGCATGAATGTATTAATATTCATTCTTGTCATTTGCCATTTTGCATTTCTGGCAATTTCTTCCCAATGCTCGTCTTTTAGAGCTAGACTATCAAGCATTTGAAATGGCACATCTGGCAACTTTACTTTTTCATTGGCTGCAATTTTTCCTTTGCATGATTCGTACTCTTTTACGATCTTTGGAAGGTCTTTTTCAGTTGAGCTGAAAATTGATCCTTTGATCTCTTTCTTTCCAATTATGTAAGAATAAAGAGCCTCTTGCTCTTTATTCTGTGGATTTGGACGAACCATTTTGATAACATCAGAAATGCTTGGGCTATTTCCAACAGTGTCCTTAAAAAGCCTATCGCTCTTACGATTAGCAAACCACATCTTGATCTGGCGGCGCATAGCTCGTGGCAAGCTCTTTCGGCCATCAATAGCCCCAGAACGAATGATCTGAACATGGTTCCTGACCATTTTTGCATTGTCCATTACAAGAGGGAAAGTCCTCTCATAAAGATCTGGGCTTCTAACCGCTAAATAAGAAAGCAGTAGCGCTGGCATATCTTTCATGAACGCACTTTGGCGCGAGTAAATTGCAAGTTTCGCAATAAACTCATTTCCTTCTTCTGATTGAGAAATTTTGTTTACAAGATCTTTTACTTCATCAAGCTGATCTTTTGCTGACGCATAAAAAGTTCCTGAAAGACAACCAGTTGCAGCAATTTGTGCAAGTGCTTCTTTATCTTTTAGATTGTAAGCAACACCTCCAGCTTTGTTGACGGTAATGCTTTCTTCTTTGTTGTTCTTTTCAACTTTGTTGGTTAGGTTTTTTGAATTAAAAAGTGCTTTGTTTGCCATATTATTTTCATCCTCTTTTATTGAGACAAGTTGGTAGTATAGACGAAAGAAGAAATTCTGTCAAGACAAAAATCAACCAACGTCCAATTTAGAATAAATGATTACGTCAAGAATAAAAAATCGCTAGGCAAAGGGTGAATGAGATGTTTTTTCGCGCTCTAGCCATTTGAGCTATCTCCCCACAATTTGGAGAGAGCAGGACTCGAACCTACATATCGTCTTTGGAATAGATGTAATCCCATTCGGACATCCTAGCTATGCTCAGAGAGAGACTCGAACTCTCAAGGCCGAAGCCGGCAATCTCTTAAACTGCTGTGTATACCATTCCACCATCTGAGCTTTTGTTCCCCAAGGAAAGATTCGAACTTTCACTGTCAAGATTCTAAGTCTTGCGCCTCCTAACCAATTGGGCTACTTGGGGGGTTTGTTGTTTTATATTTTTATTATTACACCACGACCATCTGAAATATCATTTTCAATCAATATCTCTCCATCTTTAAGAGATTCAAGTGTGTGAATTTGAAATTCACTATTTCCAATTTTTATACTTTGTCCACCAATAGGTGATGCATTAAAAATTATCTTTTCTGGACTTTTATGTTCAGTCATCATTTTTAACATTTTAAATTTTGTATTGACATTGCATGATATGTCGTTTGCAATTGATGAGCATTTGGCTTTGTCAGCCGCTTCCAATATTTCTTTATATATATTCATATACCTAGAGAGGGACTCGAACCCACAAACAATTGATTTTGAGTCAATCTGCTATACCAATTCGCATATCTAGGCAAAATAAGAATAGGCAAATAATGAAAAGAACTTTTTTATCGGGATTTTTCATCCCGAGTTTCCGATGTATTCCTTTCTGCATCCTATTCGAGGGAGCATGACGGGATTCGAACCCGCTAAACCTTGAGTCACAGTCAAGTGCCATTCCTATCTGGTCATCATACTCCATATAATCAAAAATTTGCCCACCCGATCGGATTCGAACCAATGTCCTTAGGGCTTCAACCTAATGCTAAACCAACTCAGCTACGGGTGGATAATAGGCAAAAAACAGCAAAATTGTTTTTATTCTAAAATGAAGATGTAATCCTTGCTCGCATCCTATTTTTCCGTGAGGTAGGAATCGAACCTACCCGCGCCGAAGCGCCACAGGGTTACAGCCTGCTGCCCCACCATTGAGACTTCTCACGGTTTTTTGTCAATACATTTTATTGCTTTTAATTTCCAAGATTCTAAAGTATCAATTATGGCATAATAACAACTATGCTCCGGCCCTTCACATTCTTTTTCATTTTTTTCACATTCTTCAATCATTGAAAGAATTATTTTTGCTTGTTCTTTTGTCATTTTATATTTCTTTAGTCGGGGTGAGAGGATTTGAACCTCCGATCTCTTGATTCCAAATCAAGCGCGATAACCAGGCTTCGCTACACCCCGAAAAATTCTTGACGTTTTCATCTATTCATTTGTCATGCCTGATGGGGGAATCGAACCCTCCATCCTACCGTTCGAAGCGGTAAATTCTATCCATTAAAATAATCAGGCTTATTTGCCCGGTCAAGGATTCGAACCTTGGATTTAGCCTTCGCAAGACTATGTGATATCCATTTCACCAACCGGGCTGAGATTTTTAGCAATAGCTATAAAATCGATGCGGTTGCAAACGGAGTCGCGGATACGGCAAAGAGAGGCTTGTCGGGAGACGGCCTGCAATCTTTGTTTTATGTGTTTGAGTACCCATGACGTTGATTAGACTATATCAGATCTAAATAGGGCTGTCAACAAGAAAATTGCAGAACAGCCCATTTAATTTTAATTTATTTATTATTCACCCAATCCAAACGCTACCATCATGCCACTATCGTCGTCATCAAGATCGTCGCTAAGTCCATCACTATAATCATCTTCATATCCTTCTTCAGAATGATCTTGATAATCATCAACAATTTCAGAATTTCCACAGCCGCCACCAGCTTGCATGCTACTTTGTGCTGTCATCGCAGGAATCTGGGTCATAGATGGCATTCTTTCTCCCTGAATTCTTGGCTGGCCTGGGATGCTCATTCTTTGTCCCATGGTCATATCGGAGCCGTGCATTTCAATCGCTCTTGATTGTGTTGCATAAGCACTTTTTTTGTATTCAATGTAATGTTTTGCATCGCTTATAGATTGAGCAGCTTTACTGATTTTATCTTCAATCCAATCTTCAACATCGGATTCTCCGCGAGATAGAAGTGACATCATTTCTCCTGAATACTCATGGATTTTTGCCAAATTTGCCATAAGCATTTCAATTCCATCAGCAGATGACTCTTCAGAACATGCTGAGCACATTTCTAAAAGATATTCAAACTCATTGTTGTTCATGAATTTTTTATTATAAGGAAATTCCATGCTTATAAATAGCGTTGGTTAAAATAAAAAGCCCCAAAAAGGGGCTAATCATCTTCAGGAATCGTTTGTCAATATTTTACGAATTTTTTCTAATTCGATTATCAACACAGAATTTCCTTTTTCTCTGTACGTTATCAGTTTCTTTACTTTTGAATCAATATGATTGACTGCTTTGTCGATTATGCTTTTTTCAAAAGTATTTTCTTCATTTTCCACTTATTCAACAATCCTTATTATTTTTTCAGATTTTATTCCATGAATATTTAATGACTTTAATAAGTTTCTATTAAAAATAGCAAAATTTCTATATTTTCCAAAGCTATTTTCGCAAATCACGTCAGGAGAAACCCAAGCAACAATTCCTTCTCCTTCTATTTGTTTCGGAAGACTCCATAATTTATCCCACATAAATGTTGTGGTCAAATAATGTTTTTCGTCCAGTCCATAGCATATTGATGTAAAAACAGGGATTCCTCCATTTGCCTGAACTCCCGTCTCTTCAGCAAGCTCTCGCATTGCTGCCTTTTCAAGAGAATCATCCTCCTGATCAACTTTACCACCAGGAAGTCCAAAAATAGAATGATCATCTTTTCTTGACACAGCAAGGACAAGGTTTTCATTATTGATAATTAATGAACAAATGGCTTTTGGGTATTGTAATATCATTTATCTTACTTTCGCAGAAATATCTTCAGAAATGTCTATTTCTAGACCTTCATTGATTACATCTATTTCAAATTTCTCTCCAAAGCTCCATGAAAGATCGTTTTCTGGCTTGTATTTTACGCGTCCGCGATCCCTCGTGAGATCATAAGATTTTGCATTTGGATCTAAATCAAATCGAACACTAATCTTTTTAGTATTTTCATCTACCTTAATGTAAACTTTATCTCCAAGAGAAACTCTTTTGCCAGTTTTTTGCATAAAAGAATCAAAGGCGGTTCGAGGAATTGCAAGACGATTGTCTCCTTGAACTGTCGCAACAATCTTTTCATTCTTATCAAAAGAACGCTTTGATTCTTCATTAGGTCCAGTTCCATATTCGTCATAAGGAACCCGTAAGTCTAGCTGGGCTCTTGGAATTTCTACTTCGAAATCATGATCGTCGGCCGCTTCATAATCGGGACCATAAACAAAAACCTCAGCACCATATGGTGTTCTTGATTTTCCATCTGTTCGACGGGCAACCTGTTCTGCATATTTTTCATCCATGTAATCTTCTTCATCGCCATATGGCACGTCTGAATAGATAAAAGAACCCTTATAATAAAGATCTCTTAGATACTGCCCAACATCCCATTGACAAACTACCATCAATATTATCTATATATTTGTTGATAAATTTATAAACTTTTTCGAGTTGTTCTATAGTAAATAATTTCATGATTATTCTTTCTTGTTATAATTAACTTTATGGAACAAATGCAAATTTCAGAAAAACATCAAGAATGGATTAGGTCCATTAAGTCAATCATTCAGAAAAAAGGTAAAATTCAAAGCAAAAATTCTGACATGAACAACTTTTTAAGATTATGCATTTATAGAAATCGAAAAGGAAGTTTGCCTGATTATTTAAAAGTCGCTTTTGATGAAGCTGGAATTGAACTAGATTAGTTCTTCAATCAGTTTTGTCTTTTTGAGCGAGGAGGGATTTGAACCCCCGATGTCCTCTCGGATCCGGATTAAAAGCCCGGTGCGTTCGGCCAGACTACGCTTAACTCGCCCTAAGTTTTGTTATAATAAAAGAGCCGGGTGGGATTTGAACCCACGATGAACTTACGTTCGACGGATTAAGAATCCGCTGCATTAACCAGGCTATGCGAACCGGCCCATTTTTGAGGAAGGTGGGACTCGAACCCACAAACAATTGATTTTAAGTCAATTTGCGATTCCAATTTGCATACAACCCCATGCGGACATGTCTCTTTGCACTTGTTTTATTTAAGATGACCTAGAAATACAAACACAAAGATAAACGCTAAATGCGCTTTAATAATCGTTTATGTTTCAACTGTGTCATGAGTAAATAACTATTTCCCTAGGATCCATTTTATCACATCAAGAGGGCTTCTGTCAACACTTTTTTGTGTCGGTCGGTCAAGAAATTCTATTTCGAACCTTCCATCATAAACATGTACCTTCACTCGAATATTATAAGCCTTGAACAAATCTTCGCATAATGCCTTGAAAAGGGCGCAAACTTCACGAGTCCAAGTTCTTTCCTGGAAAGCTAATAAAAGCTTTTCAAAATTCATTCTGAATGTCTTATTTGTTTTCAATAGCTCTTTGAGCTGTTCATTGTCACAGGCAATCAATGGAAATCAACCTTTTGCTTTTTTTTCTTTTTAATGTATTCAAATTCTTTTAGATGAATATTGCAAATATATGTTTGCTCTTGCTCTAAAGAATTGTGGAGCTTGCCGCCATCATCTATTGTAATTAGAAAAGTTTCAGTAGCAGGACGTTGGCATATAAAACATTTTTTATCATCAGTCATTTGGAATTAGTTTTAAATGAACAGTAGTTTTGGTTGGAGTTACGTGATATTCGACATCCATAGGATCGTGGTCTTCTCCTCCACAGTCGTTTGTTCCCGTCTTCCAATCTTCCGTTAGACGAAAGCCACGAACATCATTTCCTTCTTCGTCTTCTAAATACTCAAAGGAATAGCCAACATTGTCTGGCACATCATCAAAAAAAACCTCTGGGATGTTTGCTTCTTGCCCACTTGATTCAATAAAACGAATAAACCCAACCAAAAGACGCTTTAAGTGCTTGCAGTAGCTTTCTTCGCATAGTCTGTTTTCTTCAATGTAAATTTTGTTATCTGGCATGTTCTGATTATATCAGCCACAACCATTACTTTACAGCATATTCGTATCCAATTTTGTTGCCGTCTAAAAATGGCCGAAGCTCTAATCGTTTCAGCCTTACTAGCATTGCTATTTTTTTAGAAATTTCTTCCTTTGTCCATTCTACTAAAGGATAATTTTTTAACATTTCTTCTGCAAAATCATCAGATCTAAATGTTCGGTCCTTAGGAAGGGCCGAAATTCCATTTAACATGAATTCATCAATAGATGAAAAATCTTTAGAAATGTTTAAAGTCGAATCAACGACCTCGGTTATCTTTTCTTTTTCAATTTTTTCAAGAATATTATTGTTTCTTTCTGGAGGGGTATCTACAATAAGATTGTCAATAATTTCTTTTTTATTGGTTTGTTCTTTGATTTTTTGATTTATTGGACCATACTGGTGTCCTCTTCCTTTTTTTCTACAAAGGATTCTTTTTTCATCAACAAGGTGCAGTAATGATTTTTCCACATCGTCAATGAACCAGTCAGTATGTTCTGCAATTTTCTTAGAAGAAGACCATCCAAGATCCTCAACTCCTTTTATTATACTTTCTAAAAATGCTTCAACCATTTTTTTCACTTCTTCTTTTTACATTGAGCAATCCATATCTACGACTTCTTCAATGTTACATTGGGACTTGCTGAGTCCGTTGCTGCTATTGGTACAACTCCAGACGCACAAAATAATACATTACAGGCCACGGTCACCGCCTATACCCATGTTACAAATTCGGGTGGTTCGGCCGTGGCACCGACAGGCGGATTCCAGACAATTGACTTAAATAACGGCAGCGGCGCTCGTGAATACTACAGTGCATGGACATACGGTGCGAACACCTCAGGTGATGGTCTCAAGGGAATGTGGGAATATCTTAAAGATCTCACTGGCAAGGGAACGACGAGAACAGTTGATTCATTAAATGGAGAATTGTTTTTAGGTTTAACACATTCGTTTCTCTATGACGCCGAAGCAGGTGGCCCTTTTAGTGAAAGAGAAACAATCGTTTGGGGTACTGAAATTACTTATGATACCCCCGTTTCGACATTTACACCTGGCAATTATGTAACAATTGGAGTGAATGGTGCTGCTGGTCGCGTACTACGATCGACTGGCACTGTGCTTACTGTGGCCCTTGATGATATTTCCATAACAATTCTTGATAATGATGTAATTACGGAGTACCCAGGCCCAGGCGCCGGAGCTACGACAGCTACGGGCATTGTTAATGTAACCGTGCTTAATAATAATCGAAACGGTGGAACAGGATTGTTGCTTGCATTGGATGACAATGGCACAACCGGGAATATGTACATCCAATTGCTAACAGGAACTGCGCCGGTAGACAACCTGCCGATCGCCGGTGTAACCTCTGGGGCTACATGTTTGGTCGACGGGTCACCAATAGCTCGTACAGTTCCCAAAATCTTTATGGGCTCGTATACAGGTACGCTTATCGGAGCTTACGGCTTCGGAGTTGTATCGGCAAATCTAACTGCTTCTGATTCGCTGGAAGACTTGTCAGGTACAACCCAGGTACCACCAAACAATGTAACATTTACAGTTACTGGGCTTGTTTCGGGCGAAGATTATGTTTTGGTAGGTCCTCGAAGCGCAGGCATACTTCAGAAAAACTTTGACACAACTACCGCATTACTAACAGACAACACATCGACGACTGTTGCTGTCACAACGGCAATCCCTACAGATACGCCGTCCGCAGGCACAATTCGTGTTCAGGATAATAATGGAGTATATACTCGTCAGCCTTATACTTCATATACAGGCTCAACATATACATTAACTGCTGCCTATCAAGGAAGTGACGATGCAAATGCTTCAATCGGAAATAATTATTTTATTAGTTATATCGATAAGTTAGCAACAGGTGCATCTGAATCATTCACATCAGTATTCTTGTCTTCTCGTGACCTGTTTGTAAGAGTTAGAGACGGTGGTGCTAGTCCAATTAAAACATTCGAAGCTCCTGCTACACTAGGTGCAGGTGGTGGTTCGGTTGCTGCGATTAGAACAACAGACGCATAAATTAAGGGATCTATTATTAATATGGCAAAACAATCATTTTCATTATTCGAGGATCAAGAGTTCAACAACTCGGTCGTGACTGGCAACGGCACGTTCTTGCTCGCCAGTTCCGCGGCGGTCAACAACAGCGTCGGCGGGTTCAAGTCGTTGAAGCTCGTGGTCGAGTACAGCAACGTTGTTCCCGAGTTCGGCGACAACCCGCAAACTTTCGACCTTGACGTTGTTGTCGAAGGTAAGTTCGCAGATCGCTGGTTCCCTGTCGCGTACCAGTTCACGCCGTATCGTAACCCTATGAACGGTAATCAGAGGATCATTCAACTGCAACCGAGCATTGCTGGTTTCGACGCAGGCGTTGATGACGTGATCTATGTGGGTGACTCCACGATCGCTCGTATCAGCCGTCAACAGGGGTCGCTTCCTGACTCTCAGTTCCGCATGTGCTTGCAGGTTACCGAGAGGGGCTGGGTGGAGACTTCGCCGGGCTCCGGTGTCTGGCAGCCCGGTCCCGGATCGTTCCAAGGAGTGACTGTCACTGCTGTTGGCGAGGCGTTCAATGCTTGATATCAAAGCGACCAACGGTTCGTGTCCATACTGCGGCGCGCAGAACCGGACGCCCTCTGAGCAGCAACCCGGACACCCGCAAAAGACGGCCCTGATCTGTGACTTGTGTGGTCGGCACAGCACGGAAATGAACGGGCGCCGATACCCGCACGATGACCCCAGCGACCCGCTGAGCCCGTGCGGTGTCTCGGTTCGCATCTCGACCTCGGGTAGCTAATGGCAGTTGTTGCAGTCGCAGCGGACTCGGCCCGCTACGACGCGATGGATGCGACGACCAACGTCACCAGCATCGGCGGCGGCGCAGGTTCGGGCGTCGAGACGGATATTATCTACCAAGGTACCGCGTCGATCTCCCGCAAGGTGACCAACGCGGGATTCTACTCGTCCACCGGTGCGAACCGGAACATGGCCACGACTGGTCGCCGTACTTGGCTTGCCAAGGTATGGCTCACTAACTACTCGTCGCTCGCAAGCACCGGCAACAAACTCGAAGTCCGCATCGGCAGCGGGACCGGGGCTTACTACAGCTACGTCGTCGGATCACCGACAGTTGACTACCCCGCCAAGGGTGGCTGGGCGATCCTCGCCATCGACCCGAACATCGCGACACACCGCGATGGCACGACCGGCAGCCCGACGCTCACAGCGTGCAACTACTTCGCATGCTTTGCAACGTGCTCAACGTCAAAGGTTGAGAACTTATGCCTCGACGCAATCGACGTAGGGTACGGGCTCCACCTCACCGGCGGCGATGGCGGCGACCCCGATGGCGACTTCGCCGACTTCACGGCCGATGATGAAGGCGACATCACCGGAGGCCGCTTCGGTTACGTTACCACACAGTCCGGCGTCCAGTTCGTGTTTGGGCGACTGGTCATTGGCGCTACGAGTTCAAGCGGTGTGTTCACTGCGGTTGCCACCGGGTTCACTGACAGCGCGGCGCAGGTGGTCTGGGGCGAGAACAAGGGTGCAGCCGGGTTCTCTGGCGTCGTGTTCCACCTTGGCAATGCGAGCACGTTGATCAATCTGACGCGCTGTAACCTCAACTCGCGCGGCACGATTGCTGGTGAGGACACGCGCGCGGTTCTCGACGTTGTAGGTACATCTGGTTTGCTTACGATCACTGGTGGTGCGGTATCCAACTTCGCAAGCCTCACCCTCACGAGTGCTGCCACACTCGATGGTGTAGTTATTTCTCAATGCGGACAGATCACGGCGGCCGGCGCAAATCTGAATAATAGCAGTGTTCAGAACAGCCCCGCTACGTCCGCACTCTTATGGAATGTTGCAACAGATACTGATGGTTTACTCGACGATATGCGCTTCGTATCTGCCGGCACAGGTCACGCAATTGAATTAGGTGCAAGCACTCCAAGTTCTATCACCCTTTCTGGTCACGACTATTCGGGTTATGCAGTTGTCAACGGCACCACAGGCAATGAGGTAATTTATAATAACTCAGGTAAAAGTATTACTATAAATATCTCTGGTGGCGCAACTCCTACTATTAGAAACGGGACAGGAGCTAGTACAATTTTATTATTGCAGGCAGTAACTACACAAATAACTGTCGTTGATCTCGTAACATCCCTGCCAGTTGAAAATGCTCGTGTAGTTGTCGCTGCCAGTAGCGGTACAGGGCCATTGCCATATGAGGACTCAGTAACAATTGTTCGCTCGGGTACAACTGCAACAGTTACGCATATTGGCCATGGTCTAACCAGCGGAAACAATATTTTAATTAAAGGTGCAAACGAATTAGAATATAATGGAATTAAAAGTGTTACTGTTGTAAATGGTGATTCATATACTTATACAGTAAGCGGAAGCCCGGCAACACCAGCAACAGGCACCATTCTTGCCACAGGCGTTGTTATTTCAGGGATTACTGATGTTAATGGGCAGATTTCCGATACAAGACCCTATTCAACCAATCAGCCAATTACCGGCAAAGTAAGAAGGGCGACTTCTGGGACCTTATACAGGACAGGAGTTGTTTCTGGCATTATTGATAATAATAGTGGATTCTCGGCCACTATCCAATTGCAAGTAGATCAATAGATTTTCTATTAATTTATCTGAGAGCTTGGATCTGATTCTTTCAATTCTTTTACAACGGGATCAAATAATTCGTCTACTTTACTGTGACTAAAGCCATTTGGAATCCATATTGAAGACTTTCCATCCTTTAGCAATGTTGCCGAAGTCATAGAAATGGCCTCTCCTTTTCTAAATCTTTCAATGAGATCATGAAGATATCCTATGCACTTGATTACATTATTTGAATTGTTTGGAATGTCAGAAAGGCCATATTTAGCGTTGGATATATCAGAAACCTCAAAAGGACCCTTTTCAGACTCTTCAATAACAATGTCTTCATCGCCAACATTTTCTAATAGCATCATATTAAACAAATCATCTTCTGGGGTGTCTGATTTATTTAATGCATCTAAAAGCTCTGTTGCTTTTTCTTTTGAAAACATTCCCAAACTAAAATATTCTAAGTCACCTTCATCAACTAATTCTAGAACTTTTTCAAAAAGCATATTTCTTGGATCTTCATGCATAGCTAAGATAAATATACCATATTTAGCAATTAATAAAAAGGCTCCATTTGGAGCCTTTTGTATTAGAAATGAGGCGGTGGCCTCTTTCCGTTCTTGGAAGCTATTACACAAATCGTCAAGTCTCGGCTTGATTGCGCCAGCTCTTTTGCTGTAATAAGATCTTCTTTTTCCTTTTCTGAAAAGTTGAAATTTTCAATAATTTCTTCTAATTCAAAAATAGATTCTTCTAATGCCAAAATTACTTCGGCAAGCTTGTCATCAACTTCATGAGGTTTTAACACTTTCTAGTTGCCTAATCCTCTCCAGCAGATAATCATTTTCTTTATCTGCTTCTTCGACGTGACGAATAAGACTCTCCATGTCTTTTTTGTAATTTACATAAGAATCACAAACCCCAGGATAGGTAACTGTAGCCAAATGAATTGTTTTTACTTTTTTGCCTTTTTCATCTGACAAATCACACATAATAAAGCCAGGATCACTAGATTCATACGTCGCACCATAAGGTACGCGCTGTGATCTTAGTTTTATTTCTTCTAACTCTTGCCTAGAAATGAATCTTTTTATTTCTGGAATTTGTGAAATTTGAGGTATTACAGTTACCATTTTAAATCCTTTAATTTGCTGGAGTTGGCTGGGGCATGTTTATCATCATTGGCATGTTGCTTTGAGAAGGAACCATAATAATCTTATCGTTCTTTCCGATCTGCTCAAAGAAGAACTGTTGTGCCTCTATAGTTCTAAGCTGAAGATACTCGCTTGTCAAGGACTGGCCTGTAATTTTGTTGTAGGCTGACTCAGCTTCGGCTTCAGCTACACGAACAGCTTTCATTTTCTCTGCCACCTTTTGACGGTTTTCTGCACGAAGCATTTCCATCTTTTGTTTTGCCTGTTCCTCTTGAAGTGCAATTTCTCTAGCTCTTTTCTTTTCTACTGCTTTTGTGATTACGTCAGGATAATCAAAGTCGGAGGTGGTAACCATTGTAACCTCCATAGGAGTTCCTTCAAGAGATTCTACAAGCTTCTTTTGTATTTCTCCTTGAATCTTCTCACGGTTTTCACGAATTTGAACTGTTTCATATTTTGAAACGACATCACGAGCAATAGATCTTGCTTGTGGTCTTACATAAGTCTCATATAGGAAATCTCGACTAATTACTCCGATTTCACAACTTGAATCAAAGTCTCCGGCTGGCTCCCAATTGATATTTTTTCCCTGAATAACCAAAAGGCTGGTTATTAGCTCTGGACTTGTCGCAGCTAGCTTGCTTCTGATATTTATATCAAAACTAAAATTAAGGTCATCAGCACAAAGGATTGACATTTCTTCTGTAGTAGTCTCTTCAGCGAGTTCAATGGCAACCATACGGTCTCGTCCGAAACATGTGTGAAGACCGGCAGGCAAAACTTCTTCTTCAATTCCTTTTAAATCTATTTTCATCCCAACATGGCCAGGAGGAATTCTAGCATTGCAACCAATTGTTGCTAAAGACAAAAGTCCAAAAAATATTGTATTTTTAATGTTTTTCATTGGTTATTATTCCTTCTAATTGCTTCTTCTACTGATTTGTTTGATTCATCTCTAATTTCTTCAAGGGACTTTTCGTTTACTTCTCCCCATTCTTCAGTTTTCTTTTTTTTTGAATCTTCTTTTAACTCTTCTTTAGTAGGCTCCTTGGGAGCTTTTTCATTAATCTCAAAAGCCCCAGTTTTTGGAGTTTTTACATCAGTTTTTCCGTAATTTTCAATTATTAAAAAAGACCCTACAGCCACAAGAAATCCTCCTGCAATCCATGCTATAGCTAAAAACAAGCTTCTTGTAGCAATGGACTTGTCTTCTTTGTTTTCTATGTAGTCTTTTATTTTCAATCCTCCAAATATGCCGGAGGCACTAATTGTTAAAATTATAATTATAAATTCCCAAATTGGATGCATTTTATTCCTTTCAATAACGATTATTTTCTAGTGAATTAAGATAATCTTCAATATGTTGTTCTGTTACCAAGTCCTTCTTTTTGCCTTCCGAAAGTTGCAATGTTTTTTTGCCTTCCAAAAGCTGCAATTGTTTTGGTTTTGAAATTACAAGAGACGTTAACGCTCCGAACAGAAATGTTGCCGGTAGAGCCCACCAAGTAAATCCAAATGCCAAATAGAAAACAATGCCAGCACCCACTCCTGGGATTCCGGCATTGCCAATTAGCTGCTTAAGCTTTTTCCGGTTTAGTAACTTCACCGGAAGACGTTATCACTTCTCTATATCTGAGTCAACTCTTTTTTTGGAGCTTTTTTTCTTAAAAGAAGTTTCACGTTTGTCCGTTTCGAGGACTAAGGTTTCTTCTTTTATTTCTTCACCAGTCTGCCTATTAAATCCGCAAGAAACTATGTTCTCTAACT
>Ga0210043_1000743_pt1 | contig 33110 bp, 35 predicted proteins | sample CryGeymet201501t_FD_183990 | JGI IMG/M metagenome (GOLD analysis project Ga0210043, IMG submission 183990) | Groundwater microbial communities from Crystal Geyser aquifers in Utah, USA - Crystal Geyser metaG 2015-01t (SPAdes) (version 2) | ecosystem: Environmental > Aquatic > Deep subsurface >... | reverse complement strand
CGTGCCAGAAATCCCCGAGAAACTCGTAGACCGTGTTCGTCTTCGGGTCGAACCCATCAACCTTAATTGCCCGCTTTCTACCGGGAAGCTTTATCGGGTACTCCCGAAACTCTTCTGGAATCCCCAGCGAGTCGAGCCATTCTTGAGAAATCCTTGATATCGGGCCTCCAGAGCAGTACGGACATCCAGTGCCCCTGGACCTGTCGTTAATAATAGCTTCCCAGTCGTGCCCCTCGGAACATCGCCACCAGGCTTTCTTGCTTGAACTTTTAGTAACCGTATTAGGGGCCAAGGCGCCGTTTTTCGTCGGGTGCCACTCAACTGCAAGTCCAGGATTAGAGGCTGCAAGGCTGTTGTCTTGACAAACCCTGTGTCCCGAACAATAGGGGCAACCGTCGCCTCTTGTACGCCTTTCTACAGCCGTGCGCCACTCGTGTCCCTGCTCACAAAACCACCAGGCATTAAAATCCGAGCCAGGTGTAATATCAGCTGGACTTACACCCTTGTTTTTCGCCGGGTGCCACTGCCTTGCCAGCTGAGGGTCTGCGGCAGCTAAGCAAGTCTCCGGGAGGGCTCTTTTCCCAGCACAGTACGGGCAGCCACTCCCCCTGAACCTATTAAAAACACACTCTTCCCATTCGTGCCTCGTGCCACACTGCCACCACACTTTCTTATTACAGCCTTTGGTAACATCGGCTGGTGTTAAACCTAAATTTTTCGTTGGATGCCATTCGGATGCCAAAAGCGGTTTTATAAAGGCGATGCTTGTTTCTGTTGATGCCTTTCTTCCTGAGCAATACGGGCAGCCCCTCCCACGGAACCTATCTTTAACGGTGGTCCTCCAGCTATGCCCCCTTGCACAAACCCACCAAACTTTTTTATGAGAGCCCGTGGTGACATCAGTTGGCGTTAAACCTTGGTTTTTATGGTAACACCACTCCGCTGCTAACTTAGGGTTAGCAGCGGCGAGGCAGTTCCTATAGGTACGTCTCATAAACAATACACGTCTTTAGAACGAAATCTCGCAGGCGCCGCCACTACAGGCTAGAATTTCCTTGTGGGACGTCTGGTCGTCTGCTTCACCAATCTGTGTCAAATCCAGGGCTTTCACATATCCCATCAGCTCGTCATACTTGTCTTTGGAGCAGTCCTCGAATGGTGCCTGCACATACGAACCACCATCGAAGGGAAGAACTGTAAGTCCATTGTAGAAGCTCCTGTTGTCCCACATCCACTGCCCCACCTTTACCCACTCACCCTCCTTAACAGAGATTGTGGCAGAGACATTGTGATTATTAGAGCCCTTAGTGTAGCCAGGCTTAATCCATTCCATACTGAACTTCTTTACCCGGTTCAACAAATCTAGTGCAGGCTCATCCCTAAACGCGGAGCCCTTGGGCGCCTTGACCGGAAACGAGATAACTGCCTCTAGGTGCGGCTTGAAGTACTCGTCCTCAACTAGCTCTGGAATATTTTCCTTCAGGTAGCTGTAGATGGCCTCCTTCTTGTTCACTCGGATACGTCTAATATAGTACGGAGCATGCCACGCGTGAATACCACTAGAGGAGCCAACGACAAGGCTTGCAGTGCCTTCGGGCTTAATAGCTGTAGCACGTGCAGCCCTATTGATTCCGATGAGGTCAGCAACGCGGTGGTTCTCTTCAACTACTACCTTCGCAGCTTCCTCGAGGTTGTAGCGCATCACCTTACCGCTTGCGATGCCAGTCATACTCACACCTAGCAAAGCATCCTTCTCGGTATTGCGTTGCCATACGTCACGTAAGTAGTGGAAGTTCGTATACGACGCCTGGAGTGTACCAATAAACGCTGCGGCGCGCACGCGGTTATCCAAGTCCTTCTGGGAGGTAACGTTAGACACGTTGACGCTAGTCAAATTACAAAATTGGTTGTTCTTCAGCGAAATCTCCGCGCAGGGGTTCGTTCCTACTTCCATATCATTCGAAAAGTAGATGCCTGGCTCGCCGGAGCCGCTCAGCCTAACCTTATCCCAGAGCGCCCAGAAGCGGTCCTCAGAAATCATATGGCGCAGTACCATCACAGAATTGTTGGCACGAGCGCGCTGAGGGTTCTTCTCCCACCAGTTACCGAACTTGCAAGACATCATATCGTCATCATCTATAGAAAACAGGGCCAGGCAAGCGGCGCGACGAACCCCGCCAGACAAGACGGCATCTGCGATGTAGCAAATGATATCGTGCGCCTCGATAGGCTCTAGCTTAGTGCCCTCTTCCTTGGCGTCCAAAACTTTCCTGATGTTGTGGATGCAGTCTTTTAGAGGCTGCGGCCCAGGTGCCCTGCCCCCTGTGGTGATGAGGGGAGCGCCCTTGTCTCTGATATCAGAATAGTCAAACATCGGATTCGAGTTACCAAAGAAGTATGCCTTCATCAGCACTTTGATGGCGTCTGCCCAGCCCTCAATAGAGTCACCGATAAGGTAGCGCCTAGACCTCTTCATAGGCCCTTTGACTACAGGAAGCTTCTCAATATGGTGCCTTTGAACACTGTAGCCTACACCTGTACCGCCGAGCAGCAAAAACATAATCTCAGAGAAAACCTGCCAGTCATCAATCGCCGTATATGCACAATTGAAAACCCTAGAGGGGTTGATTTCAATCGGCTTCCCAGCAAACTGTGCGCTGCGCATAGATGGAAGAACCTGCTTATCGTACACATACTTGTACGCAGCTTCGATGTCTTCCGCAAGCTGGGGGAACTTCTTCAGGTGCATCAGCTTATTACGAGTGATTATCTCTTCCCACGTCTCTCTACGCCTAGCGTCGGGTAAGTATTTGGCATACTTCATGTACGTCGTAACATCTGACAGGATTTGGCCTGAAATTTCCATAGTTATAGCCTCTTTCTGAATTACAGTGGTGTGGTGGTTATCGTGCTACGATAAAAAAGCACGCCGGCGAGTCCTTGACTAACTCTACTGGCAGGAGAATACCTTCTACGTCTCTGTTGTTAGAGGCCGACATCAAACGCTCCCTGCTACTGCGAAACGTTTTAGACCTACAGACGTCAGACACCTCGGTACGCAAAAAGGTTGATTCAAAGAACCAGCTGAGTAGCTTGGCCCTATTAAGAAACACGAACTCTGCTTTGCGGACATACACAATCGTGTCCGCTTTACTCTCAAAGATGCACCCGGCGTTGGTGAGCCTTTTGTTAGACCACACCTCCCAGTACAAATTTCCTGTCCTATCGGATGTCTTATCCCTCTTTACCTCTATAGTTCGACCAAACCTCTTGGTGAAATCAGCGAACACTTTGCTGGCCGCCTTGTCCGTTAACCCTAGCTTAGAGCCGTCAAACTCAGTAACTTCCAGGTCCCACCCAAGGCGCTGGTCCCCCACGTTCTCACATATCGCCCCAAAAGTGTCCAGCAGCAGCGCGCGAACGGGCTCCTCGCCTTCCAACTTACCGAGCTTCAAATCGTGTAATAGTTGGCTTCGTGTGCTTGTCAATTGATGGCCGCCTCTTAGTTGGTTATCTACATATAGGACTAGCGCGAGCGCTCGTAAGCTAGTCTTTTGTCCAAAAATCAGAAATCGACGCGTCTACGAGCATAGGTACCTTCTTGAAAAAATAGGAAAATCCCCTTACCATGCAGTCCTCGAGGCCGCGGGCCATCTCGTCGGCCTGGTCGGCCCGAGTTTCCGTAATAATCTCGTCGTGGACCACCATGATAATCTTAGAATCAAGCTTCTTCTCACGAATGAAGTCATGGGTGTAGACCAAGGCTAGCTTAGTAACATCGGCACTACTTCCTTGAATATAGCCGTTGGCAGCCTGGCGCTTAATCTTACCAACATCCTGCTTGTACGTGGCTTCGGTCGGGTTTGGCATCTTGTAGTACCGACGGCGCCCATTGACTGTTAGGCTGTAGCCGTTCTTGATGGCAAACGCCGCTTTGGCTGCCATGAACGCCTTCACGTTGGAGTAAATTCTGAAGTACTTGGCGATGAGCTTCTCGGCCTCGTCCTCTTCAATTCCCAGAGTCTGTGCAATCTTCCACGCACCTGCGCCGTAGATTAGGGCGAAGTTCAGTGTCTTAGCTACACGGCGTTGGGACTTGGTCACAGCAGACACAGCGACGTCGTAAATCATAGCGGCTGTGTTAGTATGGATGTCCTCGTTGTTGAGGTACGCCTTCATAAAGATTGGGTCATCAGAGGCATCAGCCAAAACGCGCAACTCTTGCTGGCTGTAGTCAGCACCTACGTACTTGTACCCCTCGGTGGGGATGAAACACTTACGCAGGTCGGCTACGGTTACAGTCTTAAGCTTCCCCTCATCATCCGTAAATTCATACCTAGCCTTGTAGCCTTCTGCTAATACGTACTCATCAAAGTTCTTGGGGTAGGTAAAGGAAGGAATCTGTTGAAGGTTTGGCCCGGAAGAAGAACTGCGCCCTGTATCTGCGCGGAGTTGGTTGAAGTTGGCGTGCAGACGCCCTGTCCCCTTATCAACCTTATTCAAAAAACTAGTACCGTAAGCAGAAACCAGTTTGTCTAACGCACGATATTGAAGTAGTGTTTCACAGACCGAGTGTTTCTTAGCAACCCTGGACAGCGTGTCTTCGCTAGTGTCCTTTATAGGCTCGCCAGACGACTCTCTAACGCCCATCTTAAGTAGGGTAGTCAATACCTGTGAATGGCTTCCTATGTTCACAACAGGAAGTCCGAACAAGCTATTTTGGGGCACTACGTTCGCCATCTGCTTCAGCACCTGCACTGAGGCCTGCTCCCTGTCGTGGGCAATCTTGTCAATAGTTTCTTCCCACATCTTCTGGTCTATACGACAGCCGGTAAGCTCCATGTCACCAACTACTGGTAGTGTGGAGAACTCTAATGTTGCAGTAGGGAGCAGACCGACATCCATAAGCTCCTGCATCTGCGATTCCGCGATGGGAACTAGCACCAAAGCATCGTTAGCAGCATATTCCAGCTCCGCGTCACCGAACTCCCCCCTGTACGCGCCCTTATCATGAAAGGAGGCACGTACCTCTTTGAGTAATGTTACCCCAAGGTATTTCTTGACTAGGGCGACTAAGCTCGTGGACGGACGAGGTGTAATACCTGTAGTCAACACACGCTCGGCGAGCATCGTACAAAACATATTATTCAGTGTGATACCGGCGAGCTGCTTTAGCATCTTATAATCGAACTTGGCGTTCTGCAGAACCTTCGTTACCATACTGTCTTCTAACACTTCCTTTAGTGGTGACAAGTCTACGAGCGACCTAACGTCAAACACGTACGCTAAATCGCCGGCGGCAATTTGTACCAAGAAAAGGGCATCGTGGTGAGGACTGAGGCCTGACGTTTCAGTATCTACCGCCAGTACTGTGTGGCCTTTCAAAGCGTCCACAGCCTCACGGAGGCCTTTCTGGTCCCTGATATATAGGTAGCTGGGAGGTGGCAAATAAACGTGGCTGTCAGTATCCATTACTCACTCCTTAAAGACTCTACCATAGAGATGATGCTCGTGATAAGCTCGAGCGAGTGGCCCAGCACTATATCCCCAGCTAAACGTGCATTGGGCAATACACCCCGCTTGCTCTGCAGAACAGCCGAAGCCGGCAAGCCACACACCTTTGCCACACGCTTACCAAGAGACAGAAGACTTACTGGTGAAGCAGAGCTTAGGTGTGAAATCCCAGAGCTTCCTGCTAGCACTTCTTCCGCTATCACAGCGGCAATGAGGTCTACAGGATATACGTCTAGCGTGCGGTCCGCGTCTAAAATACCTACACGGCCGGTGTGTACTAGTGCCTCGATAATAGTGTTTACAGGTGATAGGCCAAGCTGCTTGGTCTGCCCAAAGACTTCCCCAATACGAAGTACATTGGAAGACTGTGATAAGTGAGCTACTGTTCCCTCCAGTAGACGAAGGGCGTGTCCACGCAGCGTAGTTGGCAGAGGAACCGTACTGCTGGCCATTGCCTTTGCGCGCCCGCGCCCAAAAACATCGTAGGAACTTACCATAGATACCGCTGGAATGTTAAACGTGCTTAGTAGGGACACCAGAGACGAGGCTGACGCTGTCAGCTGCTTGAAGTCCTCTTCCTCTATGTAAGCCCCCTTAGAGTCTCGGGCTTTCGTAGGCACATATACAAGCCTCTCCGGGCGGTGCTTGTATACCACTGACCCTAGATTAGAGTGGCTAGGTACTTCCCCAATCACCGCGGGGATGCCAGGAGGCAGAGAGTCTGACCTCGCTGGGCCGTACAGAACTACGTCTTCCCCTAGGTACCTCAGTGCTAAAGCAATCGAAGCCCCAAGAAAAGAAATCTCACCTACTATAAGCGTCGTCATTAACCACCCTTACTCAATGTACGTGCCTGCAAACTCGGCAGGCTCTTCTTCTGGGTGATACACTCGGAAGTACGTTTTGTATGCTTCCCTGTGCTCACTCGCCCCGTCGTACCCTGTCTCATCCTTTGCCATAAGCAGCCACGCTTTCAAAGGCTCGGGCAGCGAGCCGACCAGCATCTCTTTCTGAAACTCGTGCCAGGTAAGCTCTTTGCCGTATACCTCAACAATGATTCTCTTCAGGTCCAACCACTTCTGGTTCTTTGTTCCTAGGTTCGGGCCACCGCCGCCATGATACAGGTTGCGGAAACCGCGCTCCCAGATAACGTTCTGCTGCTTTACGTGCCAGTAGAACAGTGGGGTGTTTACCATACTGAACCCGGAAGGCAGCACCATTGTCTCGTGGGGGTTGCCCTGATAACGCATACCAGGCTCCCACTTGTATAGTAGGTGCTTCCAGTAATTGTCCACGTTCGTGTGTACAATCTCCGGCCCCTTCATAGAGATGGACTTGCACTGAAACCCAGCTGCAGTATACGGCAAGTTGTCCATCTTGTCGCACACCTTCTTCAAGCTCTTGAAGGTGTCTTCCTCAAACCACTCATCCGGGTCTGAAACAAGGACGTAATCTCCAGGCTCTGCAAACTCATCAGCGTGCCTCAGGTACTTGGTGCGCTGCGCTGAGAAGTTATCAGTCCACGGATGAATGTAGTAGTGAATCTTCGGCTCTTGCTCAGACCAGTTCCTGAAGAACCAGATAGAGTCATCAATGCTGCCGCCGTCAACGATGACAATGTGGTCAACGTACGGCAGAGCAGCCTCGACGCAGTGCTGAACCTCGCTAAGGCGGTTCTGGGTCATCATGCAGTAGATAATCTTGCTCATACCTGTAACTCCAATCCTTGACTACTCCCACCACGCTTTTCGCGAGGAGATTATGTAATCCACATCAGAGGGCGCTTTCTTGGCCGTAGCTATAACGTACCCCCTGGGCTGCTCTCCCATCCACCAACTTGCCTCTGGGATTGGCGACATATCGTTGTAGAACAGCTTGATGTCACGAAACCCCGCCTTCATTAGCAAACCCCACGCCTGGCCAGGAGTAAAGCCGTTAGTGGCGTGCGCGGACGCTGGGGGCCACTCCAAAACAATCTCTCCACCCATTTTTAGTACCCGGCCCTGCTCCAACAAAAACACTAGAGGGGCCACAGTATGCTCAAAAATCTGGCAGCCAAGGACTGCATCAAAATGTCCTTCCGGAAACGGTAGGTGCTCACAGGGGCAGAGAATAATCTCATCATCTCCCAGACCCAAAATCTTCTTTCCAAACAACACGTTCCTTCTTCCCAACGTTACACCTACGGAGTTAATTCCCATGGACTTGCCAACCAAAACCTCTCGGCCAGTACCACACCCTAGGTGCAGCACTCGGCTACCGGCCGGCCACCTATTTAGGTATCGTACGAACTTGTTGTTAACGTCCAGTGGATAGTCCTCAAAAATCTTATCGTGCTGGGAGCTGAGAGCGTTAACAAACCTCCACAACAGTGGGTCAACAACCCTCCAATCTTCTGCCTCGACACCTTCACCAGCAAGACGAAACCCGAGCTCCTCTATCTCAAGAGCTCTAAATCTCTTCCACTGCTCCTCATACTCCTCTTTGGTATCGCTATACATTCCAGTCTTCCTCTGAAATCTCTGCCACCCTGCTATCCTGGTAGTGTGATAGCAGGGTGTCCGGCATTAGTTTGTGCCGCAAAGCACAGCAACTGTGGAACTTCTCTGGCACTACCTTCCACGTATACCCAGCGCGCAAAACCGTAAGTGAAAGAGAGGTCTGAGTAAAGTTCAACTCCCTCTCATCAACGGAACTGCCCAACACTGCCTCTGCAGTCCGTGCGTACAGCTGAGGAAAACCAATACCATTTCGGAATAGTATCAATCCGGAGTTGAAGTAGAAGTTGCCAGAGCCTTTGTCCAAACAAGTAGGCATAGTAGGTACCGGGCGCTTGATGCCTAGCATATCATAGTACCTGTTCCACACAGGGGTATCTTCCTCCCTCACCCACTTATGAAACGTGTAACAGTTGTCCGGTGCGGCGACATCCACCTGGTTCTCGAAAACCAGCTCCCCGAAGTCACCAAGCACGTACATATCAGTATCCATCCACATACCAAAAGGCTCTTCAAACGGTGCCTGGATGGTGTCTATCTTGCTAAACAAGGGGTACTTAGTATGGGAAACGGTACCTTCTACAACAGAGCAGCCCAAATCCTGGAGCCTTTTGATGGTGTCATCAGAAGGCTTGGCAGCAACACCATACCACGCCGTAACTGGGAACTTCTTGCAGGTGCCGCCGTTTTTCCGCAGGGACCTAACAAGCCTAACCGCCTTGTTCTGGTAATCCTTAGCGTGAACGTAAACATCTCGCCTACTCTCACACGTCGTGAATATACGGCACTGCTCCATCACTACGCCTGCTTCCTGTAAAGGTACTCTCCGGAGCCTTTATGCCAAACCAGCTCAAGACCACGCTCTGCCATAAACTTCGCCCAGCCTGTAGCCGTAAAGCTATATCCATCTGTCAAGTCCTCAGAAAAAGGCTTGCCGGGGAAGATAGGTTGAAAATTGTCAGGCCTGAACGTGCACTCTGTGCACAAGTAGTAGCCTCCCGGCTTTAGAATACGCACAATCTCCGCCACTACGTCGGACTTACGCGCGTGCTTATTGTGCTGCAGCACCGCTGCTGTAAATACCAAGTCAATAGATTCAGGCTTAAGTCCAGTGGCCTCTGCATTAGCCTGGATGAACTTTCCGGTCGGACAGAGCTTCCTAGCGCAGCTGAGCATCTCGGGGCTTTGGTCTACACCAATATACTCAAAACCTTCGAATAGTTTGTGCCAGAGTGCTAAACCGCAGCCAAGGTCCAACGTAGTTACAACCTCGTCTTTAAGCTTTAGCAGCTCCAGGCGCAGGGGTTGGCCTTCACACACGTGGCCTGTTGGATTAGTAGCCCACACATCCAGTGCGTGCTGGTCCCATACATGAATTTCAGTAGAATCGGCCATTGTAATACTCCTACGAGCGCTTCTTGTACAGGTACTCACTAGGAGCCTGGTACCAAACACGGTCAAATTTGTGGGCAGACAGAAACCGTTCCCACCCGGAGGGGGTGAAGCTATACCCGTCGTCTAAGTCGTCCGAGTACGGCCTGCTGCCAAAGGTAGATGCATAGTTATCAGGCCTGAAGGTATTCTCTGTACAGAGGTAGTACCCGCCAGGCTTCAAGATACGGTAAATCTCATTCAGTACAGCTGACTTCCTAGGGTGGCGGTTGTGTTGAATTACCGCTGAAGTAAAGACTAGCTGCACGGATTCATCAGGCAGGCCGGTGGCTTCCCCGGGCATGTTGATTAACACATCATCAGGCCAGCGGAGCTTGGCGTATCGAATCATCTCAGCGTTTTGGTCGATGCCCGTGTAGTGGAAGCCACGAAAAAAGTCTCGCCACAGGGCACCCCCGCACCCAAGGTCTACGACAGCTGTAACCTCGTCCTTCAGCGCAAGTAGGCGCACACGAAAGGGGTCGTCATCTGGGACCTTGTGCCCAGTCTTGTTTTCTTCCCACTGCTCTTTCGCGTGGTAAGTCCAGACTTTTTCGTCTTCTGAGTCAGCCATTGTTACTATCCTTTTGCGTAGTAGTTGATGGAAGCTAGCAAACCTGCATCCAAATCTACCAAGGGCTCCCATCCCAGAGAACGCAGTTTGGTTGCATCAATATACTGTGCCTCAATCTCCTTGAAGTTAGAGGCCTTATCTTCAATCACCGGCTCGGTATCCAACCCCATGAGCTCTACCATTTTGGTAATAACATCCAGGATACGGTAGTGCCCGGAGCCACCCACACAATACGCTTCTCCCGCCGCACCTTTATCGGCAATCGTCAGGAAGGCCGTGACTACATCACCAATATAGATGAACTCACGGATGTAGTTATGGACCCCGTTGTACAAAACAGGCGCTTCGCCCTTGGAAAGCAACGAGATTGAGCGGGGAACGAGTCTTGATAGATTCTTGTCACCCGGACCGTAAACATTGCTACAGCGGGCTACCTTGACTGGAACTCCATAGTTATGGAAGTAGCTCCTGGAGATGATATCCTGACAGGTCTTCGAAGCCTCGTAGGTGAATAGGGGCTCCAGAGGGGTGTCCTCTGTGTAGGGGACCGGCGAATGTCCGTAAGCCTTGTCTGACGTGCTAACAACTACGGACTCTACTGTGTTCTTGCCTACTGTGCGGCAGGCCTCTAGTAGGTTCACCGTGCCCATAATATTGATGTCGTATGCTGACACTGGGTCATTCGAGCATACTCTTACAATAGACTGGGCGGCTAGGTGGAATACGTCATTAATCTCGTAGTCACCAATTACCCGCCGACAAAAACCCGCGTCTCGCAGGTCTCCGTAAACCATATGGTTCACAGGCACATCCAAGTCCTTATGCTTGTCAAACCCAACTCCGACAACATTCAGGCTGTTGTCCGAGCAAAGCGCGGAGGCTAGGGCTGAACCGATAAACCCGTTTACCCCTGTAATCAAAACGTTTTTCATAACTACCTCCTACCTAATAGCCGCGTAAAACCGAGCCATATCGCCGCGCTCGTAAGTCTGGGGGTCCATCTTTACCCCCTCCATGTAAACGAACACATCGGCTTTATCGGCCCACTCATCAGGTAAGTCCCTCTCCGACTTGTACCCCGACATGTCATAATCGAGACTTCCGAGGGAAGCCTTTGCTGGCTTGAACCCCGTCTTCAGTAATAGTGCAAAAAGCTGGCGCGGTGTAGGACAAAGCACGTGGTGCAGCCAAGAATCCATCGAAGTAGTCTTAGCGTCTGGAGTTTCCAAGGCCAAAGTGCCTCCCACGCGAAGCAGTCTATTCATCTCCAGCAGAAACACGGGCGGTGCGTAAGAGTGCTCAAATACGTGAAATGCTGTGATGATATCGAAGGACTCAGTAGTCCACGGGCAGAAGTGCGCGTCACAGATGATAGGGTGCTCCCCCACAATCTCCTCAGCAAACTTTTTGTTGCGGCCCCCAAACGTAACTCCCTCGACCCTAGCCGCCCCTAGCTCCCTAAAGGCCTTCATCTCCCGACCAGTACCAGCGCCAATTACAAGAACTGACTTCCCTTCTGCCCTATCCTTGAAGTTGGCTGCTAGTCGGCTGGTATCACCCATAACAAAGTCATCAATATCGGTCCCGTTCTGGGTAGCCATCAAGAAGCCAAGGTACTTCTGCAGGCGCTTTAGCTGCTCTGGAGAATGGGTTACTGGGGCCCAAAAATTCTCATTCTGGTGAGCGGCGTAGAACCTAGTCTTCTCTTCTTGCAACTGCTCATGCGTAATTTGCGTAATCTTTCGTTCTGGCATTGCTATACCTCCCTGCTATGCTCTGCTATGCCTAGTGTTTTTGAGTTAAGTCGTGCCCAGTTCCAGCACATATCAATTAGCTGCCTGTGCCTAGAGTTGTGGTAGTTATCGTGACCAACCTCGCAGACAACAGCTTTATGTGAAAACTCTGCTGGAATGTGTGCCAAGTAGTGGGCCTCCAACACAATTATACTATCAGCCCACTCGAACAGCATATTGAGTGTTTCCCTAGAGTTGGACGCATGGCCCACAGGAAGCACATCTACAGGCTCAAAATACATCTTAAGCACATTAGCTAAAGATACAGACCTTACCAGGCCCTGCCTACACATCGTTACAATCTTTTTTGGCACTGCTACGCCCCATTTTGCTTCAAAAGCTCATAATACCGTGCAAGCTGGCCGTGTAGGTGCTCGCTGGGAGCGAGGCGGACTGCCTCAAAGTATACGGTTTTATCAGAGGCATCTGCCCACGAATCTGGCAAGTCTCTCTCTGTCGCATAAGACAGTACGTCTATAACAACCTCGGCTAGCACTAGCTTGGATGGTCTAAACCCTGCTTTAAGCAGTAAAGAAAACAGCTGGCGCGGTGTAGGACAAAGAATATGGTGAAACCAGGCGTCCCCTGAGTGCTGTTTCGCGGCTGGAGTTTCAATGGCTAGCAGCCCTCCTGTGCGCAGTACGCGGTGGGCGCCAAGCAAGAAAATAATAGGTGCGTACGCGTGCTCAAGTACGTGCATCGCAGCCACAATGTCGAAGGACTCTCGTGGCCATAGTAACGTGTGTACATCAGAAACTACAGGACTTTCTCCCACCACCTCCGCTGCAAACATCTGATTTCTATTTCCAAGTGTAACGCCGGATACTGTCTTGGCACCGCACTCTCTAAAGGCCTTCATCTCCCTTCCAGTGCCCGCGCCAAGAACCAGAACATCTTTATCGACAACAGTGGGGGCCACGCGCTTTACTATAGTCGAGCCCTCGAGAAGGTGGCTATCATCTACACCCTCGCCGTTCTGAGTATTAATTAGGAAGCGCAGGGAAGTGCTGAGGAAATCAAGCTGCGCTTGAGTGTGTTCGTACTCTTTCCATTCAGAGTTTGGGTGCGATGAAGCAAACTTGGAGCCCTCGCGTGCAATCTGGTCGTGGGGAACTGGTGTAAATACTTTTTTTGACATACTCTCTTACCCTACCCAGGCTACGAACATGCCTGTTGGTGTGTGCAGCTCAGTGTAATGGTAGCCTAAGCGCTTTAGCTCTGGCACCATCTTAACCCACTTCACTGAGTTGGGGTTATGAATATCATCGGAGAGCACCACGTGCGACTTCTTCAAGTGCGTATGTACTGCACTAAACTCTTTGACCATGTGGTCAGGGTCAAACTCCTTGGAGTCTAGACAAAGAATGTCAATGCCGTCAGTAGACTCAAACGGGTAACTGTACATCCTCTCAACGCTGTCTCCGCTAACAAACTCTACCGGGCCGCCTCCGCAAAGTTTCCTCGCAAACTCTTGGTGCTGCTCATCAATATCAAAAGAGATAAGTCTACCGCCAGTGCGCCTACACATGTCCGCCAGGTTATTCGTAGTGGTGTGCACCAGGTCGTCCCCGGAACCCACGTAGGTAGTGCCCGTCTCTACGCACAAGGGCTTAACGAATAGCTGGCCAAGCACGTTGCACAGGCCCTTTATGGTGCACACCTCTGCCTCTTTAAGCATCGACGCTAGTCTAGTCTCCAGCATAAGGACCTCCAGTGTGGGTGCCAGACGAATAAAAATCAAGGATTCCAGGAGGATGCACGGATAGGGGAGCCCCTGTTTTAAAGAACTCTTCAACACTCGCCAACTCTGCGCCCTCGGCACCCTCCTCAAAGTTGTTGTTCTTACCAAGAACATAGTCACTCAGCGGAGTATACGTCCCTTCACTATGAAACAAAGAATCCAGCGTGTTCAACCGTCGAGCAATAGCTTTTGAATCGCCTACGCGGGAATAGTGGTAGATACGACATACCTCAGGAGGAACGCGCACTGTTGGAATAGACCTAGTAAAAGCGGCAAACATTCCGTCTCCAAGCACCCTGAACTCCGACAGATTGCCCATCCTCCCGATTGGTAGAGTCCACGTCTTGTTTACAGTCTTGAGGTCTCCCCAGAAGTAAGTACGCTGCAGTTCCATATTGAACTTACCAAGCCTAGGCTTGAGCCTCTCTACCTCTGTGGGGTTCACTACCTCATCAGCCTGCACGTATAGTACATGCTTGAAGCCGCTGTTGGCCGCCTCGTGAGCACACATGTTAGCCCGGTGAGCTAGGTCGACGCCGTTAGTCACCGACCAATCCCACGCTGTAGGCAGCACCACCACGCGCTCGCCAAATGATAGAAGCCTAGTTAGAGTATCATCTCTGTTCTCTGACTCTGTGTTGACAAATACCTTGTCACAGCAGGAAAGAAGATTGCGAATACACGCCTCATATGGGTAACCCATCTCTGTGCCATTAGCGACTAGGGTGATGCCAGCTAGCATTATCTCTCATCCATAGGAGCTACGGCGGGAGTATCTCTTAAGATGCCGTCCGCTGTGTCCTTACTGTACAAGTCCTTGTACAAGTTGTTACGGTCAACTAGGCGCTGCCCCTTCTTAAAAACATCCTGGAAGTGCTCAATGTGGGGGCCGTCAGCTTCTTTAGCTGGCACGCCACCAAGACAGTCCAGGCGCTCGTGCACCCTGTTTCTGTACACGTTATCGGGAGTGCGCCGCAAAAGCCTATACTGCCTATCTGGGTACGCCTCCAGCTCTACCTGCTCTGTACGCCCAAGGTCAGCCCATCGCCTTCGCGGAAGTCCCCAGGCCGGGACATCCTCTAGAAGAAGTGGTGCGAGCTGGTCCAGCTCCTCGGGAGCCAAAATCTCGTCAGAGTCCAGGCCCAATACCCACTGCTGGGTGCCAAGTAGGGCCGTCACTGTACGAATACTGCCAAAATCTGAAAACCCCACACGGTACACGCGTGCCCCTAGAGACTCAGCTACCTCTACCGTCTTATCTGTGGACCCTGTATCTACAACTACAACCTCACGAACCAGCCCTCCCATGTTCTGGATGGGAAGAGCAATAGAGTCCTCGTTATCCTTTGCAAAAATAGCCAGCGTTAGCGGTAGCTTACCAGCCGCTTCCTCAGCGCGTTGCTCACACTCCTGCTTGTACGTCTTACACACCACCTCTACAATCTGCGCTAGGCTATAGTCCTTCTTGACGAAAAAGGCTAGCTCCGCCTTCCCGGGCCGCCGCCCGACGAGCTCAAAAAAAACCTCCCTTACTGCTGCTGCCTTAGCCCTATCAAACTGCAAAGCACTAGCCACGAGTACCTCCACGAATGGTGTCAAGACGCTCTTTGATTCTGGAAACAACTGCACTAGCCGAAAACCTAGTGGCAATCCTTTCCCTCTGCGCCAAACCCCGCGCAGCGGCTGCCTCTTTGTTGTCGAACACTTCCCGCATAGCCGAAATAGCTGCGGTCTCACACGGGTCGTACCAGACACCTGTCCCTAGATACCAACGATTAAAACCGCTCATGCCTTTAACAAGCGACTGCTGCGACGAAACCAGGTAGGACAAGTCTGTGTCTAGGAACTCCATAACCCCGCCAGCTCCGGTTGAAATCACCGGGTTGCCGGCCTGGGCGGCCTCGAAGGGGCACAAACCAAACCCCTCTGCGTGGCTTAGTGACACGCAACAATCTAGCTCATTGTGCAGCCCCGCCATCTGTGCGTCCGTAAGCCGGTCTGCTACCAATACCACCTTAGGGAACTTAGGCAAGCCCATGTCCTTCTTTATCTGGGCCACCTGATTAGCGATAGTAGACGCGTCCTGCTCCCCTCCCAAGCCAACGTAGGCTTTAAGAACCAGAACAACAGGCTCCTCGGGAGAAAACGCTGCAAAATAGGACCTCAGCAGCGCGGAAGGGTTCTTGCGCTCCGTCCATTGAAAAATAGAATAGAACTTATACAAATCAGCTAGGTGCTCGAACATGGGCTCGACCTTCTGGTCGAACACCTCCGGCCGAGCGATGTGGGGGATACACGTCACCGGCTTAGTCACGCCGGAGGACTTCAATGCCTCTACGTTCCACTCAGACGGAACCCAGATTTCGTCAGACATATTCAGATGGTCCACCCACAAAGGGTGGACCTTCGTGGTTTCCCACGCAAAATAGTTGATGTTGTACTTGCCGTGCTCCCTAAATGCAGAAGCTACATCAGGGGTGAACTGCGAAACAACTACGTCATACTCGAGAGGGCGGTCAACAAGAGATAGTAGAACCTCTTTATCCTGGCCGACCCCTACTCGCGGCGCGGTGTTCTCAAAACAATGAACACCGGCGGTTACCGAAACTCCCTCGGCGTGCAGGGCTAGCACATAATCCCTAGCCGCGCTTGCGTATCCAGAGGCATCCCAAAGGGGCCCATTCCATCTAATCATCTCAACCCCTCCCCTACAAGTCTAGTGTGGCAACTGTACCAGTCTTGGCTGGGCCAGCAGCCACCTCATCAAAAATCTCTACCCACTTCGGAACGACATGCTTATCCCACCGCAGCTCTGTGGTGACCCACTTGTACGCCGCAAGAGCGCGCTTGCTGGCCTCGGCAGGGTTCTCATAAACTTGGCACATGGCATCTACCAGCCCGTCGATATCGGTCAACGAGCGGAGGACCTCGTTATCGTGTGAGAGCACCGTCACCAGGTTAGGCGAGTGCTTTGCGCCTGACGGAACCAAGTAACCACGGTCTTCGCCTACAATCTCGGTGCAGGCTGTATTATCAGGCGAGATTACAGGCTTACAACAAGCCATCGCCTCTACCTGCGCAAGACCCCAGCCCTCACCAGTGGTGGTGCTGATAACTACGTCACTGGCGTTGTAGATGCGATTCACAATCTCTGTGGGAAAGCCTTGGTTAGGACCAAAGTTGATAGGAAAACCAACATCCTTGTTGAGCTCCAGGCCCAGCTCGGCAGCTACCTTATCTAGCTCCCATCCATGGTCACATACTGCTGCATGAATGTAGTAGAACGAGTCTGGGTGCTTCTCCTGGAACTTCTTGAACGCAACCATACTGCGAGGAATATCTTTGCGTTGCTGGTTCCTATTCACATTCAACACGAGGAACTTGCCCTGCATACCGGTGAAATAGGAGTTGCGGAACTCTACATTCTCACCCTTTGGCACCGGAAAAAAATCACGGACATTCACACCGTGAGGAACAACGCGAAGGTCACCCATTGTTGGCAGTACACGTAAACATTCCTCCTTAGCCCACTCAGTGTACGTGACTGCAATGTCAGCCTTACGCATGGCGTCTAGCCACGGACGTTTGGGGGTGCCATCAATGGGGAAATACGTTACCCATTTTACTCCAGGCTTGCTAGCTCTAATCTGGTCGATAAGCTGGCCCATGAACTCGAGTATAAACGTATCCTGAATGGTGAAGAGGATATCATACTGCTCCTCTACCATCATCCGAGAGACAAACTCGCGCCCGTAGGGGTCGTTATTGTTGTTGATTCCAACAGGATAGATAGGGAAGGGGTAAGGGTGAGGAAAACCCCAATAGTTAATACCGGCTACGATAATCTCGTACTTGCCGGTTGCGTGCAGGCCCATAAGAACGTTCCTGGCAACCGTCGCGAATCCTGTAGCAACCGAAGGAGAATCCATATACGCTAGAATTTTTAGCTTCTTGTTGACCATAAATCACCGTTCCTTAAAGTCTTTTTCCCAAATGAAAACTACGCAATAACCTGCCTTACGTAAAACCGCTAAACGACGTATTGTTTGGTTATAGAGAACACCAAACGTCTTCTTGCTGTGAGCATTCACCTCCTTAGAATCGTACAAATCAGGGTTCCCGTGCCAGTAGTCTCCCAAAAATTCGTAGACGGTGTTGGTTGCGGGGTCGTAGCCGTCAACTTTGACTGGTCGTTTTTTGCCCGGAAGCCTTATCGAGTACTCCCGAAACTCCTCCGGAATCCCTAGAGAATCGAGCCAGGCCTGGGAAATCTTCGAGACCGCACCGCCGGAGCACTGTGGGCAACCGGTCCCATTTAACGCTCTGTTCTTAATCGAAGCACGCCATTTATGCCCTGCTTGACAGGACCATTTAACTATGGCGTGGCTTCCAGGGCTTACCTCATCTGGTTTAATGGTGTTAGAGGAACACCATTCTCTCATTAACTTCGGATACAAACATTTTAGCGACTCAGGCTCTAACACGCGCTTACCTGCGCAATAAGGGCACCTGCGGCCTCGGGCGGTGCTATGTGTTGAGCCAACCCACTTATGTTGAGGATTATTTTGGCACGACCACATAAACAGGGCGCGACCAGCGGGAGGCGCCCCTGTTGGTTTTACTGTATTACCGGCGTAGTCCCACAAGTAAAGAAGCTCGGGAAATGCCGACGCAAACGAGCTTAATAAGTCAAACCTTACTCGTCCGTCACACACAGAGCAGGAAAGGGCTCTGCGCGAGCGGCGCGATAGGTCCACAGTAGACAGGTGACCTAAGCTACACACTACTTTTAAAGATTGGTTACACCCCCGCACGTAGGATACCAGAGTAAGGCCTGCTTGGTCTAAAAGTGTTGAGGCCTCTTCTTGAGTCCTTTTCATTTTTCCAGAACATTTATAACACCTATTACCAGTATTAAACGAGTTCCAAGGAATCTTTCCCTTGTGACCTGCTGGACAGAGGTATGTTATCTTAGAAAAGGCGTTTTTGTACTCCTCCTCCAAAAAGGGCACCTCGAAACCCTCAACCTCAAAATATTCCCTAATACTAGCTACTGGTTTAGACACGCGCTGCATTCCTTAAAGTCTTTTCCCAAATGAAAACCACGGTACACCCAGCTTTTTCGAAGTCGCTGTTAGGGCGGCTACCCCCCATACTTGGAACTCTTCTTAGAAGCCGTCCTGATAGAAGCCGCTGTGTAGGAAACGTCAGCGCTCCCGTGCACCTTATCTGCCAGCTCCGGCTTCTTAAGCAGCAGCTTATCTAGCGAACCTTTATGGATTGTCACCACCTTAACGAAGTCTTCGTCCGGCAGAGCCTCCTTGATTGCTGCAGGGCTGTAAGATACACGAGCTGTCTGGGCCCGGTACAGTCGAGTGTCTCCGGAACCGTGCATCTCACCGGAGGCCTTGAGAGATAAGGCCTCGTCAATCTGCATCTTCAGGTCTCGGTCAGCTGCCTCTACTGCCTTCTTCACCAACTTAAGCTGCTCCCACTTAGTCACGGCCTCCTCATCATTGAACTCCGACATTAAATAGCTGTCAGCATCAAACACGGTAACAGCCTCCCTAAACGCCGGGCAGGCCTGCCTGTATTCGCACCAGCCACAAAACTGGTGCAAAGAAGGCTTGGCGTCTTTCTCGGAGATGCCCATAATACGACGGTCTTGTAGGTCGAGCCACTCTACAAAAGCAGCTCTTTGGGACGGAGTCCTATGAGATACCACAATATTTCCCAAGCGCACATAATCCAGCACCAGTACAACTGTCTTGTACTGTGGGAAGAGAATAGAGGCGGCCAAATCATACATTGACAGCTGCACGTCGTCGTCGGCTTCCTGTTGAGTGAGGGCTGTTTTGGATGTCTTGTAATCGATAATGGCCAGGGAGTCATCGTCCAGCTCTACTACCTTATCGATATGCCCCAAAAACATGGTCCCTGCCTCGGTCTCCAAATCAAAAAACTGCTCGGTGGATATTACCTTCTCCGTGTAGTCGAAGTTGTCCATCCGCGCCTTGAGCATGTTCCAGCCCTCCTCGATGATGGATAACTTATCTAGGCCCCCCAACGAGATTGACTCCATGTACACCTTACGAATAGCCTCGTAATCATCAGCAGAGAGACGCACGCCTGTACCGTACCTCTGCACGTGGAGCTGGAAGAGAGCCTCCAAGCCAGCGTGTACAGCTGTGCCGAACGGTAAGGCATCCTGCTCGGTGCCGACAAACTTAGTGGTCTTCGCTTCGTAGCGGCTGTAGTATTTGAATACACACTGCTGCAGGGTCTTCAAGCTGGACGCTGAGTTTTTACGCTTTTCCATCTATACACTCCTTAAAGTCATTCTCCCAAATAAAAACAACGATGTGGCCCGCCTCTCTAAGCTCTGACAACCTGCGCTGTGTTTTACTGAACAACCCACCAAACGTCTTCCTGTTCACCGGGTTCACATCCTCAGAATCGTACAAATCTGGATTCCCGTGCCAGAAATCCCCGAGAAACTCGTAGACCGTGTTCGTCTTCGGGTCGAACCCATCAACCTTAATTGCCCGCTTTCTACCGGGAAGCTTAATCGGGTACTCCCGAAACTCCTCCGGAATCCCTAGAGAATCGAGCCACTCTTGAGAAGCCTTTGAAACGGTGGGTGCGGCGCAGCAGGGACACCTGCTCCCCTTTGCCCGGTTATTGACACTAGCGCGCCACTCGTGGCCCCTAGCGCAAACCCACCAAACTTTCTTGTGGGAGCTAGAGGTGACAGTACTGGGCGTCTGCGCGGGTAAGTTTTTGGTACCCAACCACTCCGTCGCTAGTTGGGGGTTAACAGCGGCTAGGCTGGTTTTATCTGTTGGTCGCCTACCTGAGCAATACGGGCACCCATAACCATTAGCCCTGTTTTTAACAGTGGCGTCCCACTCGTGCCCGGCCGCGCAGTGCCACCATACCTTCTTATGTGAGCCCGCAGTTACCATTTTCGGGGTCAATTCACCATTCTTCACTAAATGCCACTCCGCTGCCAAAGTTGGGCTAGTAGTATCTAAACACGACGATACTGTAGCCAGACGACCAGAGCAATAAGGGCACCCGGTACCCCTAGACCTGTTGTTACAACTGGCACGCCACTCGTGCCCGTACGAGCACCTCCACCAGGCTCGCCTGTCAGAACCTGCGGCCACAGCAGACGCCGTCAAATCACCGTTCTTACACGGGTGCCACTCCGCAGCCAAATGTGGGTTGTCTGACACATAAACCTTTGGATGAGCTCCCATAAATCTAACTCCGTAGCTCCACTACGCCCTTATTGGCCGCGCTTTCCATCTGTACCACCTTCTTTGACTTCGCTCAAAAGTTTCTTGTAGGCTAATGTGAGAGCTATAGCGTCTGTAACGTCATTGTCTTTACCGAACGTATACTCGTCCAGCGCGAACTTTTCCTTGACAAACGCGAATACCAGCTCTTTCTTGTTCTTTATCCCCAAGGCTTTGCGAACCTTCGTGGCCTCAAGAAGAACCGGCTTGTACCCCAGTCCGGCGACGGCCTCCAGAATTACACCAGAAAACCTAGCTAGGATGATAATTACCGACCTGTGCCTGACATACACGTCTTCTATAACAACGGCGTCCGGCTTTACCTTGGATAGTATCTTTATGACTTGCTCCCTAAACTGCACCAACCTGTCGCACAAGTCGTCGCCAGATTTTGTCTTTATGGTCCCTGTACCGCTCTTCAACAGCTTGCTGCCAGAAAGCGTTGCATACCCAGTGCTGGTGCTGGAGACATCAAACCCAGTTATTCTCATTTCGGGCCTCCAAAGACATCCTTCAACTTCTCAATGGACTCAGGCCCATAATTACTGGCTTTTGGAATCTCTACGTGTATGGTAACCAGCAGGTCTCCCGGAGGGCCTCCCATAGAGCCTGGAAAGCCGGCGCCCTGTACCCCAAGTGTCTGACCGGCCTGTATGCCCTCGGGGATAGTCAACTTGACATCCCTAGTAATTGGCACCTGCCCCTTACCAGAACATGTTGAGCAAGCGGGGTCAGGCTGCTGCGCCTGGCCGCGGCAGGACTCGCAGGGACGCGTCATATGCACGCCGCCGACTACCTTCACCAGTACAACTCCGCGGCCCCCGCAATCCTCACAGGGCTTCAGACAGCCACACTCCTCAGTAACCTCGAAGGTCACGCCGCGCTCCCCGCCCAAAATCGCGTCAAGCAAGGGCAGCTTCATTTCAAGTCGTACAGGGCCGCCCGGCCGGGGGCCGCGCTGCTGCGGGCCGAACCCACTGGAGAAGCTGGCCTGTTTGAAAAAGTCTGCAAACGGGTTGCCCGCTGCCCCAAACCCAGGAAAACCCCAGCCCTGGCGCGGGCCCCCCTGAGGCCTGTCTGCAGCGCCGTTAGTTATGGCTGTGTAAGCCTCATTTATCTCTTTAGCTTTTTCTTCAGCAGCCGCGTCGCCCTGATTTCTATCAGGATGGTACTGAAGCATCAGCTTCCTGTACGCAGCAGTAACTTCGTCCTTAGAGGCACCCCTTTTTAACCCAAGGATTGTGTAGTAGTCTTTCATACCTATACCACCACGAAATTGTCTATCAACACTTCGTACCAATACCTGGTCGCCGGCGTAGCGCACTTTCTACATAGCCCCTGGTACGAGCGCGAAACTAGCGTGCCTGTAACCTGTACCCTATCACCATCTTGAAGGTCGCGCATGGCATCAGCCAGCTGGCCCCACGCACAGATTCCGATTAGGTCGGTAGCCCAGCGCGTAGCTGTCCCTCCCAAGTCCTCTGCACATTTCTTTACCTCTAGCTTCGCCGTGAAGCGCGGGTAGTCGTTAGTAACTTGGGAGTACTCAGCGTACTTGAGTTTCCCAGCCAGTATGACTAAATTTCTGTCGCCTTGCATAGCACCCACCTAAAGTAATAACATGTGTTTTTCAATATACAACATTCGTTCCTCTTGTGGCAGGTCATCCGGGGACATGCCAGGGTAATCCAAGTGCAGTGGAGCTGCGACTGTCTTGAAGTACTTTTTACAGACGCGAACAGAGGATTCTAGCCCCTTCTCACCTGCTGAATCGCCGTCCATCATAACTAGGCAGCGGGCGGCTGGCAGGTACTCACTAATAGTCTCTACCTGCGGCTCAAGTAGGTAGGCTCCCATACATGCAACTACATTGGTAAAACCAACATCATGCACAGCCCAAGCTGCCTTGAAGCCTTCCACAATGATTATGGTGTTATCGAACAGTGGGCACGTCTTTACAGTATTATTTAGGTTGTACAATGTGCGGGCCTTATCAAAATCCGCCACAAGCTTGTACCTGGGCTCTTCGTTAGAGTCTACCCTGCGCCCACTGACTGATACTAGCTTACCGTATGCGTCCCTAATTGGGATTGTGGCTCTGGGAGTGCCGTCTGGGTATACTTTGTAGCCCACCCCAAAAAACTCTTGGGTGGCTTCAGAAATTCCTGCCGAGGTAAAGTAGTCCGACCTACCGATAATACTATCGCCCAGATAAGAGCTGGGAAGCTCCTGAATTGGGGCCTCCCTGCTGCTTACCCTGTTAGCACTATCTATAGCCTTTTTTATGTCACGGCGGCGGTACAAGTTTAGCAAAGCCTCCCCATCGTCGGCTACATTATCCGGGTCAACCCCAACTACCTCGGCTAGCCAAGTCACTGCCTCGTTGAATCCGACCCTCTTAGCTCTCATTATCAAAGATAGTAGGTCATTATCTACGTTACCAGCTACAACATGGCACTGCTTCGTGTAACAGGAAAACCGCTTCGTATCAGTCCTCATCCTAAATGCTGTTGGGTTATCTCCCCCATGCAGTATACACCTAGCCCGAAGCTCCTTATGGCCACGCTTAGTGACACGGAACCCTAGCAGGTCCAGAACCAGCTCAGGGTCCGCTAGGTCCTTGATTCGGTCTATAGTATCAGGGGAGAAAGCCATGAGTAAATCCTAACTAGAGGGTTGGGTTGAGGGAGCTGAGGTTGGAGGGGCGCAGCGGCGCTTGGCCTCTTGAATCCACTGCTTCATCAAGGCGTCACGTCGAATGATTTTGAACATGTTAGTATCATCGAAGCAGTATAGCCCCGTAGGGCACGGGGTATGCTTGGAATAACTCGGCAATGAGAGTGCGTCAGGCAGCTTGCACTTGGACACCTCGATAATCTTCGGTGGAGGGCAGGCCGGGTAACAACTCCTACTAGAAAACGCGCAGCACCCGCTTACTGTGAAAGCCAGCAAAGCAGACAAAACTAAAACCTTCATCCGACTACCTCCTCTTTGCTCGCTTCCTCTAGGAGCAGGTCGAGAGCCTCCTTGCTTAGGTTACCATCCAGCGATGCTAGCAGCTTGTTGAGATAAGCATTCTTGTCAGCGATGGATTGATTTAGCCTGGCAATCTCCGCATCCCGCTCGACAACAACCCGCTGCAGCTCAGTAGACAGCACCACCCCTTTGTCGAGCTCTGCCTTCATTGCGGATAGGGAAAGCTCTGCCTCGTACCTCTTCTTACGCTCGGCCGCAATCCAAAAACCCAAGGCAACGCCGCCTGCAATTACCACGACGATGCTAATGATAAGAAAGTAAGTCATGTAACCCTCTTTTGTGAGCCGGGTGGCGCCAAGCGCCACCCGGACCGTTAAAGCTACGCGGTGGGTTCAGTCGGCGCGGCAGGAGCCGCCGGCGCTGCTGGAAGCAGGGCCTTCGCGATATCGAAAAGTACCTTCGCTACCATCTCCAAGGTCTCCTTAGGCAGAGATGCCAGCTGCGGGATTACCGTGCGCTGGGCCTCTACGAAAGCAAGAAGCTCATCCTTCAGGTCCGAGAACTCTGCGTTAGCGGGGTCATCTACCCACTTAGGCATTTCCTCAGCAAGAAGGCCTACTACTAGCACGACGTCGTGCGCATCGAGCTTGTCCTTGTCGTCCGGAAGAACGGCGGCGATTGCTGCAACCATCTTACCAGCCATACTAACCATAGCGTTTACTTGGGTCTTCGTGCGCAGGAACTTGAAATATACGAACCCCAGAGCACCAAGAACCAAAACTACGCCACCCGAAATAAGCCACGGAAGCCAGCTACTCATTATTCTATCCTCCTATGGTGCGACACCATAATTGACTCCTAAGAGTCGTCGTCCTCATAAACGTGCGCTGGCTGAAAATCAGCCTGCCAGAATGACAGTGTATCCAGCGCAGATGCGATGTTGATACCCTCAAACAGAGTACCACCCGCACGAGTTTCTAAAACCTGAAGTCGATGCATCCCGTTCATACGAATAAACCTATCATACGCCTCCTGACCATCTGTTTCTTTCACCTTTGCCAGCTCTTCAGCAGACTTCCTACACAACCCAAGTAAGGTGTTGCAGTAGCGGAGGAGCCTGTCAGAGTCTGCAATCATATCGGCCCTAAGATACCCAGTGTTAGCACCAGACCTTCCAATCTGAGCCGCAGTAACCACAGGAATAGCAAGCTCTCCAGCCAAATCCTTCAGCCCAGAAGCTATGTTACCCAAAAGCTGGTGCTCTTTGATGTTTGCAAGCTGGCTGGTGTCAGTCACCTTGACGTAATCGAAGAAAACAGCGCCAATCCCGTGGTTTACGTAGTACTTCTTGGATAAGCTTACTACCTGGTCTACTGTCACGCCTGGCACATACTTATGGTAAAACTGGCCGGCGGCCATAATCTCAGCGGCCTTACGCACTCTATCACGGCTGTCATCATTGTTCTTGTACGACCCGTTTGATATCAAGCGCTCTTTGACACCAGACAAAGTCGAGAGCATCCTAGAACGCACCTCTTTGGTCGACATCTCAGTATCAATATATAACAGGGGCACGGGGTTCGTAGACGCATAGCAGATGTTCTTAGCCCAGCCCATGAGCAATGTGGACTTACCTGTCTTAGGCCTAGCAACTAAGATAGTCAGGCTTCCAGGCACTAGGCCGTTGATTCTCTTATCCAGGGCGTCAAAACCTGTTGATAGCCCCAGTACAGGAGTTTCAATAGATTCAAGCTCATCTAGGAACTCAAAAATACCATCGCCAATGTTAACAACATCATCTGCCATCTTTGACTTTACTAACACCGATGTCAGGCTTCTGTCTGCCTCGTGTATCAATGTGGTGGAGTCCTTGGCCAGCGGCCCGCTAACATTTCTAGCTACTTCTTCCCGAGCCTCAGAAAGCTTATCGTATAGCGCCTTCTTCGTGCTGCTCTCTACTACGTGCTTGACAAACATCTCTAGGTTCTCTCTGGAAACCCTCATCCTAAACAAAGACTCGATGTACTCATAGCCACCACACTCTTCCAGCATATCGTACTGGGTGGCGCGTCCGACTACGGAAGTTAGGTCGAACCTAGAGACGCCATCGGACACATATAGACTTTTGAGTACAGTAAAAAGAGCCCTATTGTGTGGTGTTATGAAGTCTGTCTCCTCAACACTTGCCTCTACATCTATGATTGCCTCTGGCACAGTGACAACAACAGCTAGAACTGCTCGTTCTGCTCCTGGGTCCTCGAAAATAACTGGGCCGCTCTTCATCGTAACCCTACCTCTCTACAGGCACGTAAGGAGTCTGTAGGTGCCCAAACCTTCTTGATTGTTCTTTCTTATACGCGTTGAGGTACTCTGTGAAAACGTTCACCATACCAGATAGCAGGGCCTGCTCAGCCTCAGCCTGGTCGCGGCTATCCATGGTGTCCCTGATAAGCGGGTCGGATACAGAAACCTCAAGAATCTTCTGCTTCAGCGGGGTATTGGTTTTCCAATCACGTTGATGGATGGCGGCGGCGGCAAGAGCCTCAACCATCCTTGTGTACTCAATCTTGCGAACTGTAATCTCATTCTCGCGATATTTTAACATCACAATATACTGAGCCATTACAAGCACGAACTTAGCTAAGTCGTCGTCTGCTAAAGAGTCAATTGTGTTAGCGTCAAATGCCAATGCTTTTTCTAGAAGCCCTTTGTGCGGAGTACAGCTATCCAGCATCAGTTCAGCAGCAAGCACCCCTACTTTTATCATAGACTCACTCATTGCCTAGCCCCGCAAGTTCAAAAAACTTTGCTGTGGTCATACCCTTTAAATCCTGCTTTCTTAGTTCCAGCAGCGTCAGTCCCTGCTGAGTTGCCCACTCTTTCTTCAACCGGTCCCTCTTCTTATAGGCCAGAAAACCTTCTCTGTCCACATGAAAGTGAGGGACAAACCTATCGTGCTGCTCACCCTGGACCTCTACAAGCAGGCCAAGCTCGGGCAGGAAAAAATCAAAGAACAGCTTAACCCCCCTGTAAGATACGTAGTGCTCCTTCTTGACTATGTACAGGCCGAGGTTAGATTTGATGAAATCCAATACCTCGTCTGCTATCTTACTCACCCAAGCCTCCCGACTTCCTGGACGCGCCTAATACAGCGTAGATATCCTTGGACAGGGAGGCAGCGAGCTCGACCTCGGTGCTCAGCTTCTCTACCAAGGCTGCTTTGCCCTGGACTCGAGTACCCTCGTACTCATACCAGGCCCCGCTGCGCACTACCAGCCCCATTTGCTCCCCTAGCTCGACAAGCTCGCCGGCAGTATCAAACCCCTTTCCAAACATTAAGTCAACGTCAGCTTGTCGAAACGGGGGCCATAGCTTGTTCTTCACAATGTAGAACGTAACAGGCTGGCCAATCACGTCGCCTGTCGTAGGGTCCCGAATAAGGTTCTTCTTGGTATGTGACGTACTAACCTTTACTCTGATATCACAGTAGAAAGGAATCGCATTACCCCCTGTGGTAGTATCGGGGTCCCCGTAAGTTGTAATCTTCTGCCTAATCTGGTTTATCAGTACCAGCAACGTATCTGTGGTGTTGATTACAGGCTTGTAGTTACGGCACATCTTAGACATCAGCCGAGCGTGCAGGCCAATCTGCTGGTCCTCCATCGTAGCCTCATACTCCGCCCGCGGTACTAAAGCCGCTACAGAGTCTACAATAGCTACAGAGAACGCACCTGTCTTGATAAGCGTCTCTCCAATATCTAGGTTCTGCTCGGCGGTCTCGGCGTTTACCATAACAACCTTAGACCTATCCACACCCATGGCGTCAATCAACGATACGGCAGACGACTTTTCTGCGTCGATGTACAACACCTTCTTATCGGGAAACTGCTGCAGAGCAGAGGCCGCGATACTCCACGCAAGTGTGGTCTTTCCAGACCCCGGCGTCCCAAAAAACTCGACCATCTTACCGCGGGTAAAGCCACCGACACCAAGCGCGTAATCCAGCCCGATAGACCCAGACTTTACAACCCCCGGCGCCTTCTTAGCATACTGTGACATATATATCACAGCACCCTCACCAAACTTCTTCCTAATTGCCGCTTCGGCTGCCTTTAGGGTGGGGGATTCCTCCTGGACGTTTTTGTTTGCTGCTTTTGCTGCCATTTGTAACTACCCTCTCGTGCATGCTGTCTAGCAGCTGCCCTGTTTTACTTAGGTACTCTTCAGACTGTACGTACTTAGAACTAAAAGAAGAAGACACCCTAGAAAAAGAAGCTTCTTCTTCAGACTTGTCCTCACCATTCAAAAAAGACAGTACCCTATCTATAATCCACGAACTGCTTAGAATACGCACAGATGCAATTGGGCTATCCAGGGCAAGGCGCTGCTCATATTTGAATAAGGCCTTAATTATACGACAAACCTCGGAGTAGGCCCTCTTTCTAGAGAGGCCTGTTGCTTGCCTAGAGGAAAGCAACGACGAGATTACCTGCCTATCGGCCGCCGAAGCGGCATAATGCATCTTCCTGCCTGGGTGGTAATACGACATCGTCGTATAGAATAGCTCTATCACATCTGCTATCTTAGTAACACTACCGACACTGGGAGGAGGCGGGGTAACCCTGTACCCATGCTCTTGCAGCAGTGCGATAGCCTCGGCTACCCTTGCTGCCTGCGCACCTTCAGCAAATGGGAGTGCTGGTGTCAATCTAGTCCTTCATAGCCATGAGAATGGTAGAGACCTGCTTAATCGAGCCTTCCCCAACGCCTCGGAATGTAGCGGGCTTATCAGGTGCTACAAAACCAACCTCAATGGCCTCTCCCGGGGTGTTCTTTACTACCGAGCTTAGGTGTAGAAGGTCGAATGAAAGCTGAAATGATGAAGCAAACTCAACGTCGATAGACTCATTCTCCGCCATACTAGTTGCCGTCACCAACGAACCCGGCGTTAGTTTCATTGTGACGCGATTGTCTTCGAACGAACCGTAGTCAAGATTGCTAATGTTATCAAGCAGGACCTTCCTGTCAACTACAAGTGTCATCTTGGAAGGCATTAGTAGGGCCTTGTAGTCCGGGTAGCTACCTCGAATAGTAACCCCTCCCACTGTAACTCCGGGTACCGCCACCCAAAAAATGTTCTTCGTAACAGCAACCGTAACCTCGGAGGTATCAGTGGAAATACACTTAGCTGCCTTCAGAGCAAAACGCGGCGGTACGATTACTGAGAAATCCTGCACACCAGGCACTGCCTCCTCGTACTCTGACAACTTCAGCGTATCAGTACCAACTGAGGTAAATATTCCCCCGGAAACGCGCAGATGTAGCCCACCAATAGCATCCGAAAGACCTGCTGATACGGCTGGGTACGTAGATTCTACGCCACGCTTCAATGTAAGCGGAGGAAAACTGAAGGAGTTATCCGGTGCGAACTTCGGGATAGCAGGGAACATATCTGCATCTAGTAAGGGTACCTTGCGCTTATGATTCACGGTCTTAGACCCATACTTGGTCTTGGCCTTAATAAGCACAACCCTGGAACGCACATCCAACTCAAACGAAAGGTCGCTGGTACCAACGCCTTTCTTCTCGTCAAGCGGTGTAAAAGAAGAAACCACATCAGATAGAACATACCCGTTCACACAAAACGTGCCTTCCTCAGAAACCTTTGCCGGGCAGTTGGCAGTGATGAACATCTCTGCGCCTACCGCTGTTAAAATCAGACCAGTATCACGGGCCTGTACCAAAATCCCAGTTGCCTCCTGCGTAACCGCCTTGGAAGGCACCACATCTTTGACCAAAGCCACGACACCGCGGGCATCGGCCGCACTAACAGTAAACTTCATTAAATCATCTCCTGGCTAAAGCTACACCCTACTAGTAATACAAAAACCTACGGAACAACCGTAACGGACGCCAACAATTCAGTACCCGCCCACCCTGTAACAGAGGTCTGTAGCGAGAAGTCCCCTGCTTCCAGCGACTTAACTGAGGCAAAAAATGATGTGATGGCTCCCGCCGCTACAAGCGTTGCAGTAATGTCCGGTATCGTCCTGACCTCATATATGCGAGCGCCTAAGTTTGCTACTGTATCCGCTGTATCGCTATATATACTGGCAGTAAAATTGCTCGAGGCACCTCCTGCTGAAATTGACGCTCCAAAGTCCACGCTTGGAAGAGAAGCCATACTGTCTAGAGCCGCGCGAACTGCCTCATCAAACGAATCGTAGTCGGCTACAATAGAAATCTGCCTAGACTTGAGGTCTGCCGGCCTATCAAAAAATGAACTTACAACCCGCTGCTCTTGAACAAGCACGGCCCACTCCTCTGAAGTGTCCATGCTGTATACTGCCCCGCGAACCGCATCATATATGTAGGACGAAACGCCAGAAGCGAACAGTACCTCGGCAGTAATTCTATTCTCGGGACGACGAACATCAACTAGCAAAACATCCTTTGCTGTCATTGTTGAGCTAGTCCGCAGCCTAATGCCAGTAATACCCGCAGCGATATCCACCTCGTGAGACTTACCAACAAGAGTGGCCCCAAAGTCTGACTCTACCTCTCTCTTCCATCCGGTGATGTGCGCTGGCATACCTACCGAGCCGCGGGTCGAAGTACGGTAGTAAACATCAAGGAACTTCAGCATCACACGCTTACGGCCCATAATAGTCGCTGCTAGGCCAGCCTCGCCCCGCTGCGCTATAATGCTTACTGAGAGGTCACCAACCCCTGCGTACCAGGTGGAGATACGCGCCGAGAGAGGAATGGCCTCGCTGGCCCTGCTGCAGGAGAAAGTCTGGTCATAGTTTATGTACGCCGCCATCGTGGAAAATGGTTTGGTGTGTACCGCCACGAACTCCCTACCTAACACCTCTGGGTAACCAACGATAATAGCAGGAAAAGACGCAACAGCGCCCACGGCTGAAACACTGGCCGACAGAGCTTCTAACCACCCGGTAGAAGATATGGACGCAGTTACGGAAGAAGGCGTCTGGCTCTGTATCACCGCGGGAAAGTGGGATACCCTAGACCAATCCAATACTCGCACAGCTGCACCTATGGAAGCACTGGGGTACGACTTTATGCTAGCAGAAAGTCCTGCTGTCGCCCACGCTGTTAGTACAGCGTGTAAATCTGGGGAGTGGTGGCTATTCAAAAAAGAGCTGCGTTTTATCGATGAAGTAGTGGAAGGCAAGATTACTAGGCCCCCCTCACCAAATAACACCGCGCCGGAGACTGCGTACGTACTTCTAAAGCCTCCCTCCGCAGAAGTACCAGTCACACCACGCTGTATCGATTTGATGCTAGTACGTAATGGTACGTGGCCCCCAACCTTCGTTATAGAAGCCTTCAGCATCTTGAACAAGGTGTAATTCAGCATGACCTTGTTGACGTACACCTTTGGGGTCACGCCGAAGATACCTGACGGCATGGTTGACGACGCTGCAGTGTACGCCCGTAGAAACGCGGATATGTTGGATGCTATAAACGGCTGACCCTGAATAGTAGCTGCTAGGTCCGGGGAGTAGGAGTAAATAGCCTCAGGAGTCAGGAACGTAATTCCACCTCGAGTCCCTATCACCACCTTGTTGGATAGAAACGGCCTTTTCCAATAGCCCATGTTGCGCTGCTTCGGTCCAGTATGTGCGCTAATGACTGGCCTAATAAACGCAGATACGCCTATGGCTCCGGCAGACGCCGGGCGTAAAAAGACCCCCATATCAATATACCCAGCCTTGTGCGGGCGGATAAGCGCGCGTAAGTCTGGCCCCCTGTAGTTATGGGAGATGCTGGCGGGCAAGCTGCTGCTTTCCCACCCAGATATCACCGCTGGCATATTCAACTCTAGCCAAGCAAACACCGATGCCCCAAAGTCACTAGAGCCCGGGCCAGTCGACCTGATAACCGCTGTGAAGGACCCCCAGTACCCCGCCGCAGTAGCAGTGGCACCCATAGCAGCTGGGGTGCCTGCGTAGTACGCTCTAACAAAGGCGTTTATGTGGGAGGGGGGTATGCTTCCAATAGCCGCAGACAGCGCAGCAGGATAATGCCCACCGCCTGTCGCTGAAAGCGCAGAGTAAGCCACACTGAAGATGGAGGCAGTCAAGTTGCCTACAACAGCTACAATATAAGCTTGTAGTGATACGCCCCCAACTGCCACTACAGACGTTTGCATGTCAGTAAAAGCAAAAGGAAGAATGGATGCAGAAATTGAGGAGCTATCTCTTACCCAACTTTTAGGTGGCGTAGACGGGCCGAACGAATAGGCAGCCATCAGGCTTTTTAGAGTAGCTAAGTCATCTGGAGGGGCTGGTGCAGCGCCGCCGCTACCAGACGAACCCCAAGCTCCGGAACCCCACGTGCCGGAGCCCCAGGCCCCTCCCGCTGCAGCCCACGCGCTAGAACCCCAGACTGATGCTCCCCAAGTCACTATAGGGGCCTCCTAGGCGTAACTAAGTTTGAAGTACTTCCACTGTGCCAAGGCATAGACAGCGCCAGTCCATTGTCCTGTCACTAGCTGGACCTTATTCGGTGTGATAAGCCTACCATTGCTGGGGGCCTGATTTGGGGCGCCACCATATACTATATTCCAATCCTGGCCGCCTGGGTAGTCAGAGAACGCGTTCAGCGAGTACGCCCCATACGTTTCGTACGGTGTTGAATAAATCCTTATCCAGGCCGCACCTGTACCGCCGATTCCAAAATTACGTCTTACTACCTCAGCGTTGTTACCAAAAGAGCGCAGCATTATCTGCCACTGCCCGACGTAGTGCATAAAATCAATAGAAAACTTGTTTGCGTACTCTGTAACAGGGTCGTAGTCCCAGAGAACGAGTCCTGCTGCTGTATTATCATTGGTAGTATCATGCTGGACGTACGCCTCGGCGTATACGTATGCAGTGGGTACAATATCACACCAAATAGACGGGTATGGAGGACCCGCGGCGGCGGAGCTGTGATACATCGTAAGCGTACTGGCTTCCGTAATATAGGAGCCGGCACCCCCCTCAGAATAAACGGACCACCTAGAATGTAGGCTGTAGTCGTCAAAATAGTCCACAAACCCAGTGGTGAGCTTAGTGCCGTCCCAGACCGGCGCACTCCCCGAAAGCATAGTGCCTAAAGCTCCGAGAATGCCCCAAACATTGGGGGTGCCTGATGACGTAACCTGCGTAGAGGCACCGTCCGAGTCCAAGTAGTAGAGCTCGGTGTTGCCTGTCTGCGTGCCAGTATAAATAGTGCCGGTAGCGGCAACTGGAGCAGGAGCTGTACCACTTGCCA
>Ga0210043_1000742_pt1 | contig 33122 bp, 55 predicted proteins | sample CryGeymet201501t_FD_183990 | JGI IMG/M metagenome (GOLD analysis project Ga0210043, IMG submission 183990) | Groundwater microbial communities from Crystal Geyser aquifers in Utah, USA - Crystal Geyser metaG 2015-01t (SPAdes) (version 2) | ecosystem: Environmental > Aquatic > Deep subsurface >... | reverse complement strand
AACGAAGCAAGAAAAACAACCCTTAGAAAAATCAACAGAAGAAATTGAATATCCAGAAGATGATATTTCTCCTGAAGATGTACCGTTTTAGCGATTAGGCAAACATAATTGTTTGCCTACCCTCCGAGAACTTCAAGGACTATTTGTTAATCCCGCTCTGTCTTTATTTCTTAGGGGGTAGATAAACCGTTATGAACAAAAAACAAAAATTATTTAAGCATTTAGACGAACATAGATATGCAACCGACAGTGATGTTGCTCGTATTTGGGGTGGAGAACCTAACTGGTCGACAGTAGAAGAATATAAACGACAATGGCAAAGACTTGCAAACGACAAGGAGTATTTTGCAGACAAGGAAATATTAGGAATAGAAAAGTGGGGAAGAAAACACCTTGCAGAATTGAAAGGTGGACATAGGTATATCAGCAAACTTTTCTATGAAGAACAGAAACCTAGATTCAAAAAAGACTTTTCAAAGCACAGATTTTTCTATAAAGGAAATGAACTTTACAATATCAAAGAAGCGGAGTGGTCATTTAGCGGATTTGATTTAAAGGCAAACTGGAAGAATAAGGACGAAGATAATCGAGAATGTTTGGGCTATTTTTACTTAAAAGACCTAGAAATTTTTGATAAATAAGGCTTAAAACTACATGTGGATAACTCAAGTTAAAACACTTGCACCTTTAATACACTATGTTACACTATAAATGTAGACAGGATTAACAAATAACAATAAACAATATGAGTACAGCAAAAAATATTATAGAAGGATTAGAAAACACTATCGGAGTACCAAACGCATTTGGTTCAAAAGATATGGATTACGAAGAAGTAAAAGAAACACCACCAGCACTACGACCAACAGGAGTACAGTTTGAACAAGAAGATGTAGAACGAGAAGACGGCCCAGACTTTGACCGAGATATAGTAGCAGAAGACTTAGCAGATTGGGAAGATGACTCTAACGATATGTAATATGCTCTGGCTCATCATAACAATAACTTGGATTCTTGTAGGATTATCAGCACTAATAATTAAGAATAAATAATATGAAAGAAACAACAACACAAGATGCAAGTATTGCAGAAGAATCTAAAAACAACATTATCTTCCAAAAGCAAGATGGAGAAGAGGTGCTACGATTCACGGCAGAAGGAGATTTTATTTGGAGAGGAAAAACAGTATACAACGACAAAGATTTAGTAGATGCTTTTAGAGATATTGTATTTCACTTAAAGAAGGAATAATTATTAACGAGGAGTGTAGAGCAGGTGGCTAAGGAGGTTCGTGTGGCATTACGACACATTATACTAGTTTGAATCATACTTGAAGCCACCTACCCTGCACTTCTCACATAACAATACATATGGAAACAACAATAAAAATAGAAGATTACTTAACTCAAGAAGATATTAAGGAAATACTCAAAGAAAAAATTGAGAGATATGTTGATAAGGATATAGAAAATACAATTAAAGTCGCACTTAAATATGCTTTTCACGAACTTATTAAGCCAGAATACCTTGAAAAATTACCAAGTTTAGTAGATAAGAAATTAGAGGAATTATCTATAAACGACATCATTGGTTACGCAAGTTCTCATTTTGACGAAAGAGTTCCTGCTAGATTGATTATCACAGATACAGTGAAACAAAATAAAGAAAAAATCGCACAGAAAGTATTGAGTGTAATGGAAGGAATGGAAGAATATGATGCAAAAGAATTGTGTATTGAAGCATTAAGGAGAGGAGTAAACAATTAAATTAACAATACATATGGAAAAAGAAAGAGTTAAAAAGATTTTAGTTGAATTATACAACGAATATCAAAACGCCCTCATAGAACAGGAAAAGAAAGGTAGAGGTAATTACACAGACCAAGATTTTGATTCGTTATCAATGTTTATTACATTTATTCACAACAATTAAATAACATATGTCACTATCACAAGAACAAAAAGATACCATACGAGAGGAGTTTAGAAATTTACAAGAAATAACTCTTGATTATGGGCAATTAGGTAAAACAAAATCTTACCTATTAAATGAACCACAACATAATGCAGTGTGTGACTGGTAGCTCAAAAAACTAGACCAAGCATACCAACAAGGAGCAGAAGATAAGGTGGAGGAGATGAACGAAAACACATCAGACGGTTATCATACCTTCAAAGAGTTGTACGAATATAGAAAGATATACAATGCTCTTATCTTTAACGAGTGGGCAAAATCAGAAAAATATGAAGTACATAAAAGTAAAAAGCACTCTGACGGAGAGTTATGTTTTGGAGGTGGCTGGTTCATTGTTGTTGCAGAACTACAAACAGGGCAGATAAGTAACCATTACGAATTAAACGACTGGGACTTGTTTAAATGTGAAGAACGAGAGATACCAAACACTTTTGACGGACACTCACCAGAAGATGTTAAAAATCGCATTTTAGAATCATTAAAAGATAATACATAAAGATATATGGGAAAATACAAAATAATATATGCAGACCCACCTTGGAGTTATAACGATAAGATGTCGGGACATAGTTTTTCACTTGACCACGAATATATAACTCAAAGTAAAAATTGGATATCAGAATTACCAGTGGGGGGGGTAGCAGATAAAGATAGTGTTTTATTTATGTGGGCAGTATCTCCATTATTACCAGAAGCACTAGAAGTTATGAAATCGTGGGGGTTTAAGTATATTACAGTTGCTTTTGTTTGGAGTAAGCATACAAGAAATAAAAAGAAGGTAAGTAATCTTGGAAGGTGGACTATGGGGAATGTAGAAATTTGCTTGTTAGGTAGAAAGGGGAAACCTCAAAGAATCTGTAAAAACATAAAACAACTAGTTGAAGCAGAACGATTTAGACACAGTGCAAAACCATCGGAAGTAAGAGATAGAATTGTTCAACTTATGGGTGATTTGCCACGAATAGAATTATTTGCGAGAGAAAAAACAGCAGGATGGGATGTTTGGGGAAATGAAGTTAAATGCGATATAAATTTACTAGATAACAAATAAACCTATGAACACACAAGAGATACAAGAGTGGGAAGCAGATGTTCAAAATGTAGTAAACGAAATAAACTACAACTACAATTGTGACTATGTTGGGAATACAACTTTATTTGAAATTATCTCAAAAGTCTTAGACCAACAAAAAGCACAGTTAGAAGAAAGACATAAGGGGGAGATAGAACTATATTTTTCTAAACTTGGTGCAACTGATAAAACATACGAAATATATCAAGATATTAAAAAAGATGTTTTAAACATACTAAGTAAATATGAATAAAGAACAATCCGCAAAATGTACTTGTCACCCTAGAAGTTGGATTTTCCTCTTAGGAGAGATTTTATTCGGTGAAACTGGACATACAGCAGAGTGTGACTTGATAGTTGAAAAATACAAACAACTAATAGACCACACTAATACATTATGATATAATAAGAATATATGGATATAACACAACTAACACACAACGAGATAATGGAACTGTATTCAAAGATACAATCATACCTCGCAACTAAACGATGGGAAGGTAAAACATCAAAACAGAAATCACAACAAGCATTAAAAGCATGGGAAACTAGGAGAGCTAATAAGAAATAATCATGCAAGGTAAAGCATTTACACAAGAGCAAAGAGATGTCATTATCCAAAGTCTACAACCATACTTAGAGATGGGGCTTTCTCGTAACAGGGCTTGTGATTTAATAGGTTTACCAGCACAGACATTATCTAACTGGGTAAAAGAGGATGAAGCACTTGGGATAAAACTGCAAGGATGGGAAAATGCAATGAATGTATTAGCAACTGCTAATATTAAAAGTGCGTTAGAAAAGGAAGCTGAAACAGAGGACACTAGAAAAGAAACAAGTAAGTGGTGGGCTGAAAGAAGAATGAAGGAAGACTTCTCGCTAAGACAAGAAATGACAGGGGCAGATGGTAAGGAACTAAAAATAACATTTGATTCAGCATTCAAAGATGAATCTACATCCTAAACAAAAAGAAATAGTATCAAGTCCAGCAAGATTTAAAGTAATCAGAGCAGGTAGAAAAGGAGGAAAGACAGCAATGGAAGTTGAGGTTATTTGTTATAAGGCAATGGCAAGTGTAAAAGATTTAAAACTTACTAAGGAAGAGTTTAAATCAGGAAGGAAAGTAATATACATCGCACCTACTCAAACACAATCTAGAACTATTGTATGGTCAGCACTACGAACAAGACTTGCAGGAATAGGTAAGTTCAATGAGTCTATGCTACAGGTAAAAGTACCTAATGCAGACGGACAAGAAACAACTATTATGGTTGGAGGATGGGAAAACAGAGAGAACTATCGAGGACTTACTGATGTTGTGCATATTACAGTCGATGAAACAGACACACTAAGAAACTTCTTTGAGGATTGGCAGGAGATTTTTAGACCTATGTTCCTCGATACGGGAGGTACGGCAGACTTTATTGGTACACCTAAAAAGGAGAACCCAAACCTTAGAAGACTAGAGAAGTTGGCAGAAACACGAGATAACTATGCAGTGTTTCATTTTACATCAAAAGACAATCCACACATTTCACAATCAGAGTTAGCAGAGTTAGAGAAGGACTATGAAAACAATAGAGATGCGTATAAACAAGAAATCCTAGCAGAATACATTGATAACGAGGGGGCTTTATTTAAATACGATGCACTTGTTGATACTTTCACAAACACCGTAACAAAGAATGGAAACAAATATCTATTAGTCGATGTTGCAGATGATGGAAGCGATAAAACTATTTTTTCTTTCTGGGATGACTTAGAAGAATACAGACGAGAAGAATATCTGAACATAAACACTGAGGCAATCATTATGAAGATTAAAGACTTTGCTTCACTAGATAGAATCCCCTACTCACATATAGCAGTCGACGCTATTGGCGTGGGTGCAGGAGTGGTATCAAACTCCCAAATGTCTGGTGTGGTGGGCTACAAGGGCTCATATGGGGCTATTAAGACAGACCAAGACATTGTACGACTGCCTAATGTTGGTTATCTACCAAAAGCACCCATTTTAACTACCGACTACAAGAACTTACGCTCTCAATGTATGTTCACCCTTGCCGATATGATAAACAATCACAATATCGCTTCACGAGTAGAGGGTAAGTTTAAAGAAATGATTATTGAAGAACTCTCTGTGTATCAAGATGCTTCAACTGGGGATGGTAAACGAATGGCTACAAAGAAAGAAGATGTTAAGGCGTTGATAGGAAGGAGTCCAGACCATTCAGATACTTGGCAAATGCGTATGTACTTTGTCTTAAAAGAAAAGATGCTACCAAATAACACAGAGGAGATGAATAAGATAGTTGAACAGCAGCTACAACAGTTTTCTAAGAACCAGTTTAACCAATCATCTAACAGCGGTAGATAGTATATGGTATAATAAAGTTAACAAGATTATTATTTAAATTTTTTTATATGTCAGAATTTAGAGGAGCATTATATGCAAACGGAACAGCATCAGCACAAATCAAGGCAACAGAAGGTCGTGTGTTTGGGGTTGTTGTAAACTCACACTCATCAGGAACTATTCGTTTCAATGATGGAACAGGTGGAACTACATCAGCGGGAGTTAAAGCAACTGGAGTACTAACATCATCAGATGTCTTTACAGATGGAGAAACAGTAACTATTGAAGATACAGTGTATACAATGGTGGACACCCTGTCAGGAGCGGCATACGAAGTTCTGATTGGAGCAAGTGCAGCGGCATCACTAGATAACCTTAAATCAGCAATTAACGCATCAGCGGGAGCAGGAACAACTTATGGAACAGGAACAGTGGCACACCCAAATGTAACAGCAACAACTAATACAGATACAGCTCAAACAGTTGAAGCATATCGAGTTGGAACATACGGAAATGCAATTACTACTACAACAGATGCAGTAGATGTTGCATGGGGAGCAGAAACTCTGGAATCTGGAGCAGAAGCAAATTACCTTGTAACAAATACTTATACTTTCTCAGCAGGTTCACAAGTATTATACTTTGCAGAACCCATCTCATTTAGACAAGGTATTTATCTGACAGTAGGCGGAACAATTGATTACACAGTGTTGTACAATTAACAAATAATCCAAAAATCAGTGGAATGATTAAATGGATAAAGAACTCTCAAACCTCATAAAAACACAGGAGAAAGACTATATAAATGGAACTACAACAATATCCAAGTATGTTGATTATTCAATGTATGAAGATATCCAAAAGATTGAAGCATACTCTAATTCAAAGTTCACATCAGGAGACACAGACGCTCTTGGTAGAGAAAAACCTTTCTTTAACATCGTAACAAGTGCAACCAATATCTGGTATCGAGCAACTGATATCGACAGAAAGAACATCAAGTTAAGAGCAACAAAAGCAAAGCACTGGATTGCATCTTTCTTGGCTAATATAGTCCTTCAAAATTGGATGCGAAAAGATAACTTCGGTGTATTCCTTAACGATTGGGGATATTCACTTTCTAAGTACGGTTCATCAGTAACCAAGTGGGTAGAAAAAGACGGAAAACTCCATAGAGCAGTTGTTGATTGGAATAAACTTATTGTTGACCCAGTAGACTTTTACCAAAACCCTGTTATTGAGATACTAGAACTCACACCCGCTCAAATCAAAAAGAATCCTTCGTATGACAAAGACCAAGTGAAAGCACTTATTGATACTGTTGCTACACGAGAAAACCTAGACGGTCAACCCAAGGATAATAAGACTGGATATATTAAACTCTATGAGATTCATGGAGAACTTCCACTTTCATACATTACAGGCAAACCAGAAGACGAAGATACATACGAACAACAAATGCATGTTGTATCTCTCCAAGAAACAAAAGACGGAGAAAAAGAAACCTTCTCACTCTATTCAGGTCGAGAGGCTAACAATCCATACTTTATTACTCATCTTATCAAGGAGGAGGGCAAAACACTCGCTATGGGGGCTGTTAAGTACCTATTCGAGGCACAATGGATGACCAACCACACAGCAAAGAATATTAAAGACCAACTAGACCTTGCTTCAAAGCTAATTTTCCAAACATCAGACGGGAACTTTGTTGGACAAAACGCACTTAATGCTATTGAAACAGGACAAATCCTAATTCACCAAATGAATCAACCTCTTTCAACTGTTCCTAACGGTTCACACGATATCTCACAACTCCAAGCCTTCCAACAACAATGGAAACAAAACGGTAATGAAATGACGGGTATTTCAGAGGCTATGCAAGGTGCTACACCTAAATCAGGTACAGCATGGAGACAAACAGAAGCAATTCTTCAAGAGTCACACTCACTCTTTGACCTTATGACACAAAACAAAGGACTTGCTATTGAAGAAATGATGAGAGAGTATGTTATTCCTTTCATCAAGAAACAACTCAACAATTCAGAAGAAATTACAGCAATACTAGAAGCTCACGATGTAGAGAAAATTGATAAACTATATATTAAATCAGAAGTTACTAAGTTTGCTAAGGAAGAAATTAAACAACAACTACTTAATGGAGAAATCCCACTACCAGTAGACACACAAGGTATCGAACAAGACATACAAGCACAACTATCAGAACTAGGAAATCAAAGATTCTTTAAACCATCTGAAATAGAAGACAAGACATGGAAAGAAATATTTAAAGACTTTGAATGGGAAGTAGAAGTAGATGTTACAGGAGAATCAAGTGCAGCAAGCGAAAACCTCCAAACACTTGTAACTCTATATTCAAACCTTATCCAATCAGGAAACATGGATAATGCTAACAAGGTTATGAAGAAAATACTAGAAATCACACAAGCCTTCTCACCAGTAGAACTTATGGAAATGAAAGCACCTGCTCCACAGGTAGCACCAACTCAACCATTACCAGAAATGCCCGTTGAAACAACATAGTGGGCAGTTATCAACTAAAAAATCAGAGATATGAATAAAAACAAGATGAGGTTCTCAGAAGCAGAAATCTCTTTGATACAAGCAACTTTCAAAGATGACGATGCACTGATTGAACTACGAAAGCACTTCTTACAAGTTAAAGACTCAAAGAAGTTTACTACAAAGGCGGTTAAGGCTCTTATTGCTAAGACCTTTTTGCCACAAATCGACCCAGAAGCACCACTTAATCAAATAGTGGACTTCAACCTAATTACAGCAGTACGAGATAAAGAGATTGACTCTGCGTACCAAGCAGTATTAGTACAAAAGATTGTTATTGATTACTTCCAAGACAGATTAGATGCACTTGAAGGAAAATCAACAAACAAGATTCTATTTAAAGACTTGGACACAATCACAGAAGACAAAGAAAAAACAGTTATGAACTTTATCGCTCGACAATCAATTGTTTCACTTATTGAGTCAGGACTATCTCAGTTAAATGTCCTTGCTAATCAATCAATGGAAGATTTGCTAAAAGCTTTGGAGAAGAACAGTTCAAAATAACCAATATGGTATAATTAAATTATAAACATAGTCCACTAAAGGACTTTAAAAAACGAATAATTAGACAAAACTATGACAAATGAAGAACAAGAGGTTATCGACTCACAAAACGATACTGAGGAAACAGTAACTGACAATGAAGAGGAACTAGAAATAGACCTTGACGAAGAAGTGGAAGAAGATGTTGACGCTCTTAAAAAAGAACTCGCAACATTGAAAGCTCAAAAGGCACATTGGAAGAAGAAAGCGAATACTCCAAAAGAGGATTCACCAAAATCAGAGAAAAACGAGTCTAAAAACTCAGACATCTCGACTACCGATATGTACTCTTTAATTAAGGCTGATGTAGCACCAGAAGATATTGCAATCGTTCAAAAGTTTGCACGAACAGAGGGTGTATCAATACAAGAAGCATTAAAAGACAGTGTACTTAAAAGTATTCTTGATAAACAAGTTGAAACAAGGAAGACTTCACAGGCTACCAGTACTAGTGCGACACGAAAAAGTGTTGGACAGGTATCGGAAGAAACTCTTTATGAAACTGCTCGAACAGGTAAAATGCCTGAATCTGATGCAGACTTCAAAAGACTTGCAGAAGCTCGACTCAATCGTTTCAACAAATAAAAACCAGTGGGTTAATAAAATTATAACCCAAAAATAAAATGGCAAATACCATCGCATCACGAGTTTATCGTGACAAATATCGAAGGGCAACACTAGATACATTACTAAGACGAGCTCTTATTGCAGAAAAAGTTTGTGCAGTAGATAGTTCAGATGTAAAACGAATTCAATCACCTTACAGTTCAACTCCAACAGCAGTAGTTCAAGCAATCGCAGGTACATATACACCAGCAGAGTACACTACAACTGATGACACATTGACTGTAACAGATGAATTCATCGTTTCAGAACACATCTATGACTTTGAAGAAGTACTAACACAATTCGACATTTTCGCAGCACGAACAGAACAACAAATGTTTGAAGTGGCTAACAAAATCGACAAATTCGTTCTTAACAACCTTTGTGAAGATGCAACAGGTGCTTACACTACTCCAGCAGGAGGGTTCTCAGCAGCAAACATCAACACAATCATGTCTAATCTTGCAGCTAAAGTAGCAGGATTTGCAGACGCTTACAACGGACTTTTCCTTGTAATCGAAAACACAGAAGTAGCAGGATTTGTTCAAGCACAAGCAACAAACGGATTCTCATTCTCAGATATGGCTCTTAAAAACGGATTCATGAACTCATACATGGGTATCGACATCCATGTAACACGAGCAGGAACTTTCGCAGATGAAACTCTTGGAACAACAACTTACACAAACGCTGGACACCGAGTATTCGGAGTTAAGAATGTGACAACATACGCTTCACCACGAGGAGTACGATTCGAAGAAAAATCAGTTTCAGGTAAAACTGGACTTGAAGTAGTTACTTGGGGATACATTGGATTCAAACTATGGGCTCCAAAAACAGACCTCATTGTTGACATCACAGTATCAGCATAGTTATACACCCCTTTTGTGGGGGTAGTGGTCACAGTTTACCCACTGATTCTGTGACTACTACTCCCCCCGAAGGACTAATATAAAATAATTATGGCAACAAAGAAAGCAACAAAGAAAGTAGAAGAAAAAGTGGAAAAAGTAGTAAATTCAAAACTAGCAGAACTCATTGAAAAATATAAAGTTCAAAACCCTGCAAAGTATGAATTGAAGAAAGCAGAATTAGAAGCTAAACTCAATAAATAATTATGGCAGTACCTAATGGATTAGACCCACAATTTGGTGGAGTAGCAGGTTCGGGAACTGACATTGCTACAACAGCAGGAGGAGCAAAAGTACAAAATATCGGACTTGGTGGAATTGGTCTGTATATTGGTTCAGGAGCACCAACTGTTTCAGCAATTAAAGGTTCTCTATATATCCGAACAGATGGTTCATCATCATCAACTCGACTATATGTGAACAACGGAACAACAACTTGGGTTGCTGTAACAACAGCATCTTAGTTTCCACTCAGCCTCTCTATATGGGAGGTTGGACTGGTAACTAAAATATCAATATGAGCATACAGTTTTCAAACACAACTACAAAGGCAGGAATTTTACAAAGAATCGAAGATGCTTGTGGATTTAACGATGGAGATATTACAGGTAACTCAGTACGACTTGCTAAATTCACAGCAAAAGTAAACTCAGCAGTAGATGAAGTGACCTCTATTGCCCTCAAATCGGCTGCTAGTTGGCAGTATGATGACTCTAACCATACAGACTACCCAATCATGACTACAGACCTCGTATCAGGGCAACAAGACTATTCGTTTATATCAGATGGTTCAGGAAACTTGGTGTTAGATATTTACAAGGTGATGATTAAACTCCCAGACGGAACTTGGGTAGAAATTGACCCAGTAGATAGAAACTTACAAGAAGAAACTATGGACTCTTTTGATAACACAGTTTCAGGAACTCCAACACGATACGACAAACTCGGTAACGGAATCTTTTTAGATAATGTCCCAGATTATAACTCAGAAGAAGGACTTAAAGTCTACATCAATCGGGAAAGTACATACTTCCTAACAACAGATACTACAAAGAAAGCGGGATTTGTAGGATTGTTTCATGATTACCTCTATTTAAAACCTTCTTACGAGTATGCACGAGATAAAGACCTCTCAAATGTTGCTCGTTTGGAGAAAGATGTTGTGTTGATGCAAGAAGCAATCAGACAGCATTATGCAACACGAGAGAGAGATATTAAAAGGAAAATGACACCATTAACAACAAATACAAGATAACATGATTAAAGAAACATTAAAAAAACTACAAGGAACATTCCACTTTGAACTAAGAGATAAAGAAGGAAACCTTAAAGATACATGGGAAGTAAAAAACCTAGTAACAAATGCAGGATTTGCACAACTTGCTTTACTTGCAGGAGATGCTTCTGCAACACCGTTCACTTACCTAGCAGTAGGAACATCAGCAACAGCACCAGCAGTAACTGATACAACTCTCAATGCAGAAATAACTGATTCAGGGCTTGAGAGGGCTTCTGGGACTGTTTCACGAGTAACTACAACCGTAACAAACGATACATACCAAATCACTTATACTTGGACAGTATCAGGTTCTAAGACCATTGAAGAAGTTGGAGTATTCAACGATGCTTCAGCAGGGACAATGCTGTCACACGCACTCACTACTTCAAAAGCAGTTACATCAGGAGAAACACTAACGGGTCTATATAAACTGCAGATTTCTTGATAGAATAAAGGTATATGAGATATAAGCAATATATAAAGAAAGATTGTGGACATTGCAAAATATCTTTTGAGGTACCACCAAGGAATGCACACAGAATATTTTGTTCCATAACATGTTCAAACGCAAAAGGAAAATGGCTTGGGAAGAAAAGAAGTCAAGAAACTATTGAGAAAATCAGCAAGACAAAGACTGGGAACTCGTTCGCAAACTCTGGTTCATTTAAAAAAGGACAAACACCATGGAATAAAGGAAAAATATATGAAGCAATCCTTGGAGAAAATCACCCAAATTGGAAAGGAGGAGTTACAGACATCAACAAGAAAATAAGACACAGTATAGAGTACAACATTTGGAGAAAGGCAGTGTACGCAAGAGATAACTGGACTTGCCAACATTGTAAAGTAAAGCAAAGATTTCCAGTAGCACACCACATTAAAACCTTCAAAGACTACCCAGAACTTAGGTTTGATGTAGATAACGGACTAACCTTATGCCGTTCGTGTCACAAAAAAGTACACACAGAAATAGGTTGCAAAACAAAATTTACTAAAAGATTATTAACAAACGCATAATATGGCAACAATAAAACAAACATACGAATCATCAGACACACTTACAATAACCATTGCATCATTAGCTAACAGTTCTGGTCGTTGTTCTACTGCACTTGATAACACATCAAACCTAGATATCACAGCAGATGTTGGAGTCAAAGTAAAAACAAACGCATCAGGTACATCAGCAACTGGTTATGTATCTGTATATCTAGTTCGGTCTTACGATGGAACTTCTTATGATGATGCTTTTGCTGGTTCAGATGCAGCCTTCACACCTGTAAACGCAACACTACTTGGAACACTCAACACGGTAGCAAACGCAACTACTTACTACAAAACATTTGATGTTGGAGAACTTGGACTCACACTCCCTCAAAAATGGGCTATTGCAATCGTGAACTCATCAGGTGCAGCACTTGACTCAACAGCAGGAAACCACGAAATCAAGACAACTCGTAAATATTATTCAGTAGTCTAACTAAAATGCTATGAGAAATACATCAGCATTTCAACCTAACCTAAGTGACTCTCTTAATCAGGGGTTAGTTTCATATTGGAAGTTAGACGAATCATCAGGGAATGCTTCTGATAGTGTTGGTAGTAATACTGGAACAAACACCAATGTAACTTATTCAACAGGAAAAATAAATAATGGTGCAGTATTTAATGGTACAAGTGCTAAGTTGGTGTCAACAATAAGTAAGGGAGCAGGAGATGAAACGGTCTCTTTTTGGTTTAATTCTGGTTCATTGTCTGGTACTAGATGGATTTTTTCAAACTGGGTTAGTCCATTTAGTTTTCTTATATATACTTCCAGCACAACACTAAACCTGTCTACAAGAAATGCCGCAAACACAGTAACTCTTAATGTCAGTGCTGGAACAATATCAACGGGTACTTGGTATCATGTGGCATACACCAGAATATCTGGTTCTGTGCAGTGGTATCTAAACGGTGTTGCGACAGGTTCAGCACAAGCATCGGCAAATAATGGGTGGACTGGTAATACTGTAATTGGTTCTACGGGAACAAGTGATTGGTTTAGTGGTACGGTAGATGAAGTTGGTTGGTGGAATCGTGCCTTGTCTGCCGCAGAAATCACAGCCCTATACAACTCAACAGCAGGAACAACATATCCATTAAGGTCATATCCATCTTCTACCAAAGCATACTACCCACTTAATGGAAATGCCAACGATTACAGCGGAAACCAAAACACAGGAACACCGACTGACATCACTTACCCACAAGGAAGATTTGGACAGGCGGCGAAGTTTAATGGGACAAACAGTCAAATAGGCATAGGAACTGGATGGTCTTTTAATAATGCAACCTTTACCACTGTTGTGTGGATGAGATGTACAGAGACTGGCTCTACTGACACTCGTCCTGTTCTGGGACAAGGTACTAGCCAATCAACTAATAATCTTTTAGAAATCGGAAGAAGAGCATCTAATGGCAAGTTTACTTGTGCATTTTATGCAAACGACTTAGACTCAAACACATCGGTATCAAGTAAAGGCGATTGGGAGTGTTGGATTGTTACCTATAACTCAAGTTCTCGGGAACGAATAATATATAGAAATGGTGTGCGAGATGCATCAGATACAGCATCAGCTAACTTCAATGGTTCTGGTACGGTCTATATTGGTTCCTCTAAGTTTGTAACCCCTCACTATTTTTTGGGTAGTATAGATGAAGTTATCATTGAAAACAGAGTTTGGACAGCAAAAGAAGTAGAAACATATTATAGAAAGAGTATGTTGAATTATAAACAAAACATATTTGCTCGTTTCTTACAATCATTCTCAATCTCTGAATCACTCTCACTAGCAGAAACAACATCAGCACTTAGAGCAAGAAACTTCACAACATCAGAATCACTCTCACTAGCAGAAACAATCACAGCATTAAAAGGTATTTCATTTACTATTGCAGAGAGTCTAGGACTTGTAGAAGCATATAGTTACGCACGGACTTGGGTATTTAGTATTGCAGAGAGTTTGGGATTGGTGGAGGTTAAAGCACAGGTAAAGAAGAAGTGGTTAAATGCTACAAAAACAGTATCTAGTTGGACAAATAGAAATAAGAACTAATATGGTATAATTAAACAATATGAACCCTGAAATCTCTCAACTAAAAAATCAAATAGCAGAACTCCAAAAGAAAGTAGATGCACTGTATAATCCAGCAACTATTTCAGAAGTGTTTGTTGGAGCATTGGTGGCGAGAGGATTTCTTAGATATGACAACACCAAAATAATAACTTTCACAAATCCTTCAGGGAAAGACTTTTACTCAATATTTGCAAAGTATGCTAACGAGAATATTGCTGTTTCGATTGAGGCTCAAAGCAACTTCATCAAAATAGACTCGATAAATACATCAACGGATGTGCTAACAAGTAATAATCATGGATTAAGTAATGGTCAAACAGTTTATTTTGCGACAACAAACACCCCTCCCACGGGAGTTAGTCTATCTGTCTCCTATACCATATCTAGTGCGACAACAAACACTTTCAAGTTAGATTTTGGGGGTTCTCCGATAAACATAACATCGATTGGCTCTGGGAATCATTATATAAGACCACAATAACATGTTCAAAATACCCACAGAAAACAAACAAGTAACTCAAACAAACGAATCCGATAAAGACGGTATTATTTACCGCACAAAGAACATTGACCTTAGTGAAAAGGGCTATATTAAGCTTTCAGATAGAACAAGAATACTGGCAGACAGTACAACACTAACGGATTTATCTGCATCAGCTCTTCCTGTTATGGCTTTTGGAGCTGCTAACTCAACACTGTACGCTATTTCAAATAAAAATATTTATAAATCAGGAGTAGTTCAATATTCGAATACGGTTATAAATTGGACAAAAGATGCAGAGGTAGATGTTCCCACATTAAATGCCAGCGATAATGATATTCTTTCGGTTCGTATGAGAGTGGGTAGTAGTACAACAAACTGGGTTATAGTGGCTAATTCGTCAGGGAATCTTTATGCAGGAAGCAATTTTAATGATTGGGAAACAATGACCCTTGTGTCAGGGAATGCTTATACTATTGCTGTTTTCGAAAATTTAAATTCGTTAGCGTACGCAGATGATGATACCGTGAGTCTAATAAGTCTTTCAACAGGCTCAATGACACCAACTATTACCCTTCAACTACCAGTTGGGCGTTATCAGATAACCTCAATGGATTGGGCAAACAATAGACTATACATAGGGACTTATTCCAGAGATACTGGGAAAGCACTATTGTTTGAATGGGATGGGCTTACAACACAAGCCAATACTGCATATAATGTTGGAGCTGGTTCAGTGTATTCTGTGACCAAGTATCAATCGGGAGTTGCTTGTGTTACTTCAATGGGTGAAATCTTCTATTGTAGTAGTGGATTAAGCAAGCTTGCCTCATTCCCCAACTTCTTTGAAAAGAAAGAACTTTCATTAAGTAGGGGTATCAATGCACCTATTTTAAGGCGAGGAGTGATAGCTGACGGAGATGACCTATATATATCAGTAAACTCACACAGGAGCAGAAGTGAAGAGGTGGACGGGCAAAGGCAACCATACAACTTTCCTTCTGGAGTATGGGTATATAATCCAAAAACGGGGCTAAATCTAAAGCACACTATTGGTCAATCCAGTGAGCCCGTAACCAATGCAATCACAACAGGAAATGTAAACACAGGAACTGGAGTTATAACTGTCGCAGGAGCAACCGTACCAACAACAGGCACACCTTGTTTTTATTACTCAGGTGCAACTTCTCAAGGGATAGGAGGACTCAAATCATCAAATAGATATTTTGTAATCAATGTGAGTGGCACAACCTTAAAACTTGCATCAACTTACGCAAACGCTATTGCAGGGACAGCAATTACATTAACAAGTACTGGATTGGATACACAGTTTATAACTTTTAACTCTAACGCAGACTTTGGAGGAATAAATAATAAATATGGAGGTCTTGCACTTATTAGAGAAATAAACCCTCTTTTCACGACTTCAAGTGGAACAATTAGTAACCTGCTTATAGGTGGATGTGTTCAAGGTGCAACTTCAACAACATCTAATGTTACATCCATCCATGCAACCCAAAAGTTTCAGGAGAACAGAGGTGTATTTGAAACTCCAAAGCTAGAATCGCAGGAAATAAAAGATATGTTTACCAGTGTAGTAACAAAGTGGAAGAAAACCTTAAAACCAGAAGACAAAATTATTATTAAATACCGAACAGAAGACAATACACTTCGAGATAGTTACATAGTTTCAAACCCAACAATCACTTGGGTGGATTCGACTTCTTATACAACAACGGAGGACATATCTGGGGTGGTAATTGGAAATGAGGTAGAAATTATTAGTGGTGCAGGTGCTGGTTATCTTGCTCATATCACCAACATTGAAGAAAGTGGTGGGACATATACGGTGACTATCGATGAGGTAATTGAGAATATTTCAGCTAATGATAAAGCAGCGGTCATTTACACTAACTACAACAAATTAACAGCAATAACTGCAATGGAAGACATCGTAAACTCTGCTTCTATTGGTGCTACTGGTTCGTGGATTCAAATAAAGATAGAGCTGAGGGGAATCAATTTCAAGCAAGAAGAATTAATTATCGGTAACAACGAACACACACCAGTGTTATAATATAAATACATATGGATTTTTTAAAAAACCTTTTTAGTGGCTCAAAACAAAGTACTCCCAAAAGTACAGATTTTAATAGTTTTATGAGTAACTACACTCAACCAACAACAAACTACAACAAAGTGGGCAATCAACCTGTTGTTAGTAATGCTCCAAATATAAGTACACAAACTGGACCGAAATACATTTCACCAACTGCATCAAGTTCACCAGTAAATCTTCCCACTATCAAAAGACAACCAGTTTCAACAACTATCCCCGCTTCAAGTCTTTCAACAGAAACAACACCTATTCCAGATTTTAGCTTTGCACCGACTACAAGTAATGTTATGGACACACTGCCTGTTTTTGGTTCAGAAGACACAGAACAAAAGGCGACTTCATCAAAGCCAAAGACTCTTCAAGAATCAGTACAAGAGAGACTTGCCACACAACTTTCAGGTGGTTCTGCAATAGACACTTCTGCTATAAGAGAGCAGCTGCAAATTGACCAAAAAAGAAAACGGTCAAAAGATTTGGAAAATGCTATTTTACAAAAACAACAACAAGTACAAAAACAAGTTGAAGCACTGGAGAAAAACCCAGAAGGAGTTTTTGGGGGTGCTCTCAATGCACAAATAAATAAACTTTCACGAGAAGCATCACGAGAACTTGCAGACCTTTCTATTGCGTATAAGATTGCAAATGATGATTACCAAGGAGTACAATCTACTTTACAGGCATACGAGAAAGACTTGAAAGACCAAAGAGACTATGAACTCCAAGTTATGAATCAAGCAATGGACTTCCTACAAAACGATTTATCTGAATCTGAAAAGATGCAAATTCAACAAAACTTTAAACTCCAAGAGATTGATTATGAAAATCAGTTCAAGGAACTGGCGTCGTCTCAAGAAATAGCACAACAACAAGCACAAGCACAGCCTTGGGTTACCGCTATCTCAAATGGAACAACTCAACTTAAAGATGTTCCAAAAGAACTCCAAACATCAGTTGTTTCACTTATGAACCAATCAGGTGTAGTAGACCCAACAACTAAAGCAAAAACACAATCAGACCTTAGTCTTGCAGATAATTTGTTTGAGTTGATTAACGACCCAGCACTTGGAGCATCAACGGGCTTTCTTGGAAGTAGATTACCGAGTCTTAAAACCCTCACAGGTGCTACAACAGACTTTAAACGAGCCTTTGAACAGGTTAAAGGGGCTCTTACTGTTGGTAACTTAGGGCTTATGTCAGGAGTATTGTCTGAAACTGATATTAAGATTCTTGCAGATGAAGCAACTAAACTAAACCTAGACCTTTCAAAAGATGAATTTATCAAAGAGGCAAAGAATTTACACAGTCTATATGTTTCAAAGATTATAGAAAAACCTTTTGTTGATGTTCAGACAAAAAAACAAGTTTTGACAGATAAAATCTTGTTAGATGACCCGAACAAATCAGATGAAGAAGTAGCAGAAGAAGTAAATACTTTAATTAAAGCATACTTACCTCAAACCTCTTTTAATTCGGCTGGAAATGCCTCAGCTTCCGTACAAATACCTCAATCAAGTAGATTGGCGTATGTAAACAATAACCCAGCAAATCTTAGGTTTGCAGGGCAATCAGGAGCGACAGAGGGAGAAGGTGGATTTGCACGATTCAACTCACCACAAGAAGGATATAATGCTCTTTTAAGACAAATCGAGTTAGACAAATCACGAAATCTATCTGTTTCAAAGTTTATCAATAAGTTTGCTCCCCCAACAGAAAACGATACGAACAGTTACATTAACTTTGTTGTAAATAGTCTGGGAGTAAGTCCAACAACAAACATATCGCAGATACCAACACCACAACTTGCAAAAGTTATGGCATTAAAAGAATCATCAACTAAAATCGCATAATATGAACCCAGAAGAATTACAAAAAATACAAGAGTTGCAAAAAAAATACGGATTAAGTGGTGGTAACTTTTCAGAACCACAATCAGAAATACAATCTGATGTTGCTTTGGTACAGTCAAGACGAAAAGCAATTAAGGGAAACAAAGGATTTATTGCTGACCTTAAAGGAATTGGTACTGGAATAAAAGAGGACTTAACAAAACGAGGTGAGAATATAGAAGAAATATCTACACTTGAAAAACAAGGACAAGGTACTGGTACTTCCCTATTTCAAAAATTTGGTCAAGTTGCAGGCGGTGTATCTGATGTTATTGGTCAAACATTTATGGGGGGTGTTAAAGCACTCACGCCACAACCTATTCAAGAAGCAGTAGGGGAAACTGTACAAACAGGAGTTGAAAAAGTAGTTGATACAGATATTGCACAATCCATTATTCAGAAGTATCAAAATGCAGACCCAACAACTCAAAAAAACATTGATGCATTACTCGGTATCGGTTCTCTAGCAACAGATGTATTGGGAGCAGGTCTTGCAAAAAAACCAGTTACACAAGCAGTTAAAAAGGGAATAGAGACTGGTGGAGATGTAATTCAGGCAACGGGAAGAGCAATAGAACCAGTTACTAATATTGCGAAAGGGACAGTGGCAGGTGTTCAAAACTTAGGGCAAAAAGTTGCAGATGTTCCTTCAAGGATTGGAGCAAATCTAGCAGAACAAACAGCAAAACGAGCAGATATAAAATCTCTAAATAATCCAGTAGTTCAAAAGGCTGCCAGAGAGGGTATTGAGGTTACAGACTTACAGACAGTTAGACAAATCCCAAGGGCAGAGCGACCAGCACTCAAAAAACTTGCAGATACAGTTAAAAACTTTGCAGACGGGAAAACGAAAGTAAGTCCTTTTGAAGTTGTTGGTACACCTATTGTTAAAAGACTAAAAACTCTTGATAATCAAGTTAAGGGTTTTTCAAGACAACTTGATTCTGTGGCAGAAGGTCTAAAAGGACAGCCGATAAATAATATGGGTTCAGTATGGCAAACAGTAAGCGATGGTCTAAATAGATTAAAAGTCGGAGTCGCAGATGATGGAAAACTCAACTTTACAGGTTCTCAACTTGAAGGACTTGGTAAAAGTGGAGATGTGGTAAGCAATGTGTTCAACCGAATCAATCGAGCAAATGATGCTTCTGATTTACATATTCTAAAAAAGTTTATCGATGAAAATGTTTCGTATGGAAAACGAGTAGAAGGATTGTCGGGAGAAGCAGAAAAACTTCTTAAAGAATGGCGAAGAACCATCGATGCAATTCTGGATGCTCAATTTCCATCATACAACAAAGTAAACACTGAGTTGTCAAAACGAATACAACCGCTCAATGACCTAAAAGACTTGCTTAAAAATGCAGATGGGCTTGATTCTGATTTGCTTTCCCAAAAGGCTGGTATTCTTGCACGAAGAATTACAAGTGCATCTCCTTCTAATCCAGAAATTAAACAAATACTAAGAAACTTAGATAAACTTACTGGTAAAAAGGGTCAGACTCTACTAAGTACAGAACGACTACAAGACTTCTACAACATACTTAACAAGTATTACGACATCGCCCCAAAAACAGGATTTCAAAATCTTGTTAAAGAGGGTGTAGAAGGCGGAACCACGGCTATCGGTCTCGTAACTGCACCAGCAAAGAAATTGGTGGGTCAAACAGATGCTGTAAGACGAAAGGCTTTTGAAGACGCTCTTACAGAATTGTTTAAGTAGATAAACACATCTAGTTACAACTTCCGAATAAGTAAAGTACACCATGTTGATATGGTATAATTAAACCAACACTATGACCGAAAAACAAAAGCAAAAACTACTTAAATTAGCAGAAATAGCAGACAAAGGAGAACTCGCAATTGTGGAGTACATTATGGAACTCGAAGAAAAGATTGATGAGGCTATGCCATCAATTATAAAAGAATTACTATTAAAAATAAAAGGAGATAAGGGTGACAAACACACAGATGAAGAACTAATAGCCCTTATAACACCCCTAATACCTCCAGTACAAGACGGAAAGACACCAACACGAGATGAACTACTTTCTCTTATTAAACCTCTTATACCACAAGTAAAAGATGGTGTTTCTCCTACAAAAGTGGAGATTATTTGGAAGATAACAATATTAATATGCACAACATAGAAAAAACAGAAGAATTAAAAGCAATAGAAGAACTAAACGAAATAAACACTTGTGCAGAAAATGCTATCAATGAATTTCACGCCTTCACTAAAAAAGCATACGATGTGTTTTGGTTTGGTGAAGTAAGTCCAAAAGTGAAAGCTGAACTTCTGGGAACAGATGCAATCAGAGTGTTTACAGACAGTGCCGAAGCACAAGCATTTATTGCTAGTAAAATGGAAGGATATATCCCACTTGGAGTACCAGAGGGATATGAAGTTACATTTAATCAAGATGGAAGTGCAATAATCACAGGAGATTTAATTGAATAATGAAAACAATCACATTTAATATCCATTCAGGAAATGGTCTTATATCAAAAGCAATCAAGTGGATAACACTAGGGGATTATTCTCATACATCAGTTGAATTTGGAAAAGACAGATTTGAATCTATTATGGGGAAAGGAGTGATAATGAACGGACACCAAAAAATCAATATATCTAAAATAGTAGAAAGCTATGAGGTGAAAGTAACTAATGACACTTTTACAGAACTCAAATTATGGACAAGACAACAAGTAGGTAAAAAATATGACTACCTTGCTATCCTCTCTTTTATCTCTCCATTGTTTTCAAAACCCCGAATAGGATTGTGGTATTGCTCTGAACTGACTTATGTAATCTATGCAAAAGCACGAGGAGTGATGGATTTGATAGAAAATCAGAAAGTAAGCCCTTCGCAGTTTAGGGATATTATTAGGTTGAATAAGAAAACGAAGAAGGTATTATGAGTACAGAGGAAACAAAAGTAGCAGTAATGCAAAAAGAAATCAGTTACATTTCAAAGCAAGTTGATACTATTCTTTTAAAACTTGAAGAAAATGTTCGATTGCACGAAGCTCAAATGAACAGATTGCAAACAGAAATGGATAAAAGATTTGATGGTGTTCATACACGAATAGATACTAAGGCAGACCAAGCAGAAGTAGATAAAATCAATTCTGTACTTTCTCGGATAAATTGGATTATAATTACAGCAGTTCTCGGAGCATTATTAGCACTTATTATAAATTCACAATAATATGATAGAAAAATTCATTCACTCACCAGTTCCTGTTCCACTTGTAATCCATCAATCTTTTGGAGCTAACAGGGCTTGTATTAGTGAAACAACAGGAAAGACAATTACTTGCGATGGTTTGAACCCGCCAAAAGGATATCGTTCTGTATACTCTAAAATGAAAGGACACAACGGTTTAGATATTGGAGCTACATCGTGGCAACCTTGTTACAACGCTCAACGAGGTATAGTTGCAGAAGTATCAACTGAAAAAGATAGAGGTCTTGGAGTTGGAGTCATTACTAAGGATAAATACTTCTGCGAGGAAACAGGTAAACCAGAACACTTTAAAGTACGATACTGGCACTTCTGGGCTAATAATGTAGAGGAAGGTCAAGAAGTAGATACGGGGGCATTACTGGGCTTCTGTGGCTCTACAGGGTACTCATCTGGGGTACACTTACACTTAGAAGTTAAACCTGTAAAAGTATCTTGGTCAAAAGGTAAAATAAAAAGTTACTCAAACATCTTGCAATCTAATGGCTACTTCGGTGCAGTAGACCCAACACCTTATATGTCTGATATATATGTATTAGATTTTATTTCTGTATGGAAAAAAGTAACAGAAATATCCGCAAGACTCGCTGAGATAGTAGCTGATAAAATAAGAGGATAATATGACAAACGAACAATACATAAAAGACCTTCAATTCATTAAATGACACTTAGAACATAAAGACACTGAATCTGTATTACAGGTGATAGATATCATCACTAAACGATACGATACAGGCTCAACTATTCCTGATATTGTAGACCCTGGAAGTGAGAACTTGTGTGATAGCTGTCAGTAATTACTCCAACCCATAATTTCCCCTGTAATATCATCAGTGAGAATAATACTAGCGTCATTTAAAGACTTATGTTTTTTCTTTGATTGACCAGCGTGAAATATTGCAAGGTTTATATCCACCTGTTTTTGTATAAAAGCATTTCTATATTCAACATAGTCACACTCTGCACAAGTGCTCCAGTCAGAAACCTTTAATACTTCCCCACACTCTTTACAGTAGTGTTTTTTTATAATCTTTTTAATTCCCATTGTTAAATATTTTATCATGGCTTGTTACATTAACACATAAAGTTATACACATGCAATATGTTTGACATTTTTTATTGTTTGTTATACTTAAACTAATGATAACTCTAAAAGGACAACCACTTTCTACTAATCACATCTATAAGACAACATGTCGAAATGGTTTTGCTTCAATTTATATGTCCAAAGAAGGCAAGGAACTAAAAGAAGATTATATAAGACAAGTTAAAAGACAATGGAAGGAAGACATCATAAAGGACAATGTATCTCTGTCTTGTGTCGTATACCATAAAGACAGAAGAAATCGAGACATAGACAATACGAACAAGTTGATTTTCGATTCTCTTTCTGGAATTGTTTTTGAAGACGACAAACAAATTAAGGAACTTTATATAAGAAAAGAAGTTGATACACAAAACCCAAGAGTGACTATTGAAATAATGGAAGTATGAAAACCAGAAAGCAACTATTAAAAATAGAGATAAATCGTTGCAAGAAAAATCTGAAAACTATTACTGACCTCCACCGAATCGCAATCATAAAAGAACATATAGCATATCTTGAAAAATGGTCAAAGACCGATATAACAGAAGAATTAGAGAACTCTGTTTATATACCTGAAAATGTCATACGACAAGCAGACACCAGAAACCAAGACCATGACTTCTATAATTAGGCTGTGGAAAAGTGTGTTGAAAACCTTTTAAAAATGATATAATAAAAATACACCGAAACCGATAGAAACGCCGAGAAGTACGCCGATTGACCGCCTTGAACCATGCACTTGGAAACAACATTTTACGCCAAACAATTAAGTACATAATAATACTTCTGGTCTATTTACTTTTAGCCACATTAACACTACAAGTATCTGCCGCAGAAGCACCGAATGTTGAAACAAACCCGAATGATATGGTTCTCGAAGCTCCTTTTGCTTTACCTACTTTAAAAGTTCCTTCTCATAAACAATATGCCTATTATGCAGTCAAAGATAAGTGGGGTGTAAAGGAATGGAACGCTTTTGATAAAATAATTACCAAAGAGTCTAACTGGAATCACCTCGCTCAAAATCCCACATCAACTGTTTATGGTTATGCTCAATTTTTAAATTCAACTTGGGGTTTGGTTGGCTGTAAAAAGACTTCTGACCCTGATGAGCAGATAAGATGTGCAATCCTTTACATTGAAACTGTTTATGGTTCTCCACAGAAAGCTTGGAGTTTTCATTTACAAAATAATTGGTACTAGATATACTTTAATAGTCACATTTAGTGACAAACGCCTCAAAAGTTATTACACTCACAAGCCCTTGTGGGTGTTTTAATGTGTGGAAAACTTTTTATAAAAAACATTGAAAGTTGTATAATAAGAATAGAGTTGTTTGTAGAAGGGGGTGAGGTAACTTTCCAGAGAGTACACCAAACCTAGTCGAGTGTGCTGATACCAAGAAACTAGTTAGGGCAAATCAAGAAGTAATCAGACAAAACCTTGTACTCCTCCCCTCCTGCACACAACACGCTCATCACATGAAAAATCTAATGGACAAAATAACTGACGCAACAGTTATGGCACTTCTTGTCATATTTGTTGTACTTGCAATCACCTACTACGCAATCAAAAAAGATGAATCATTGTAAACGCTGTGGTTCTTCTGAGAATCTCTCAAAACACCACATTTTTCCTGTTTGTTTTTTTGGTAAACAAGGAAACGAACTCCTTGTTCCTCTCTGTAAGAATACTTGTCACACGAAAGTCGAAGCATATATTCTTGCAGTTGAATCGTTTGTTGGTCAAAAAAGATTTGGCACACGCCACAGACTCAACAAAAAACAGTATCTTGAAATCGCACAGTATCTCAATATTCTATGAAACTGGTAACTATGCAAAAACTAAGGGAGGTTAAAACTCCCTACATGAATGATGTAGAGCATATCCATGACTGGATAAGTCCTGTATCAGTCATCGTTAAAGGTATCGTGGAACAAACAGCTGGTCTGATGGTTTCCGATACTCTCATCGCCACTACTCGTATGATGACCGACAAAGATGTTGCCATTGTATTGAGTACGGGCGAAATTGTGAAGGGTGTTCAAGTTGATTATGTCAATGAAAATCTCCTTCTGTCTTTTTACAGCGTTCCAAAGCAAATGGTTTGGCACAAAACACCAACCAGAATCGAATCAACAACGATTAGTTCGTTTTTGTTTGCCTATGTCCCTCACAAGAAGTTTCTGTTTTCTAAACTTATTCCTAATCGTGATTCACGAACAAAGGAACATCTTGATGAAACAGGGAGTATTCAAATGGATATAGACAGTATCGAAGACACTAGTGTCGTGGTCGATAGGTTCGGCTATGTCTATGGCATAGGTGTTGGCTCGTGTTTTGACGAGCTGGTCGTTCAACCAATAACCCTCAAACAAGCTACATGAACTTCCCTCATCACTGCGACCACGATAATATTCCACCTCAACGCATAGAAATTCAACGCATGTTGTTTATCGAAAGAAATGGCGTGTGGATATATTGGACTAACCACATGGAGTTTATCGACTCCATTCCTGAACTAGACCTGTCAGAGTCAAAGTTCCTCCATTAACAAAACGCCCCTAGCAATAGGGGTGTTCATTTTATTTTATATCCAGCTAACCAGTAAAGAGGGTCTTCATGAACAACAGGTTTTTTATATTTGTGTTGTTGTCTGTATCTCAGATTGGCTTCACTTTTACAATCCTTACAAGGTTGTGACCAACCCCTCACATCTTTTGATTTACACATCTGGTCAATCATCTTTTCTTTTTTACATCTACTGCAAATCATATTTCAAATTTAGCCACCTCCTCATCTTCCCACTCTTTTAATTTTGATTTCAAGAACGCAACATCGTAATTAAGTCTAATGTAAATACCAAATCCAAGTATTGTTAGTTGAGAGTTGCACGCTTTTAACCATTTCTCGTGTTCTACATAGAACTCAATAAATGTAAAAGTATACCAATTCCATTTTCCTATTAGTTGTTTCCAGTCGTTCTTAAATTCAAATATCAGTTCTTTATTTTTCATATGGATTTTTTTTAATTATTTGCTTAATTGCTTTAACTTTCTTCTCTCCCAAATGCTTTTCCATTCTTTGTTTTAACTTCTCGCAATCATAACAACCTTTTTGGAAGTTTTGCAATGCAAGTTCATAAACATGTGCCAGTTGTGATTCTGTAAGTTTCATTTTTGTATTCCTCAAATAATTTAACAAACTCTTCGTCTGATAAGTAGAATATATCTGCACACCTGTCGCCCATTTGACCAGTAGGATAATCTTTACTCCTGAGCCATTCAAAGAAGTTAAATAATGTCTGACCTATTCTCATTGGTGGAATCGACCAATCTTTAAGATATTGTGTTTGCATATTGTTACTTGTTAGTGCTTTTAAACCCCCCTTTCGAGCCCACTTATGAACCTATCCACATCCCATTCGTAATAACCATAACTTCCGTCTTCCATGATTGGACATGCTTGTCCCACCATCCACTTGTGGAATGTTTCTAAATCACCACCTGCTTCTAATACTTTATTTTCTGCTTGTTGTTTATTCATTTTGTGATTCGATTAGTAACTCCAGCTGTGCCAGTCCTCTCCAACATACCTTTGCAAGATGGTACACACCATCATCATCAACAATTTCTCCCGAAGCGTGGTCAATTAAATGTCTTGTAAGTGCATCGAGTTGGTCTTTTGATTTACTTCTATCCCAGTGGAGTGGTTGTCCTTCGAGGTGTTGTTTATTTCCAGCAAGACTAGCCCTTGAAACTTCTGCGAGTGCTTTTGGAAAGTAAGCTAATACTCCTGAAAAAATAGGGGTGTTCTTGCGTTCCTGTGCCTTGTCTACTTCAACTTCTTTTGAGTATCTTCTAACTGTGTATAATTCTCCACACTCAATACAACAACCTTCATCGTCTGTATGTACGATGTCTGATGTGTATGGGTCTTTACATGTACATATTTCATTCATAGTTTTATTTTAATTTATTTATAAAAAAATACCACCAACTTATCAACAGATAAGTGGTGGATTAAGGAATCGGAACATCTGTAATCACAGGGAGTCCTTGATTCACAGTGATATACAGATAACCAGAGAGAGAGGAGTAACCCAATCCTTTGGAGTAACTGTTGCCAGTGAAGATAGAAGGTGCGTGAATAATTCTGTGGTTAAGACCATCTGCAAGTGTCTTTCGAGTATGCAAGTGAGCAAAGATACAGAGGTTAAACAGACCAGCGAATCCATATTGATTGATAATCAGTTCAGGATTTTTCTTCGAGAGAAGAAGATGACCGTGTGAAGGCACAAACCCACAGTTGTCCATTTTGAAAGGAGCAACATCAGGCGACCATGACAATTTCATTTTGTTTCCAAAACGAGCGTTGAGGACATAGTGTACCCATTGCACAACTTCTCCGATAGTATCTTCTTTGTTGTTGCTTGAAGTTCGGTCATGATTTCCTGCGAGGAGTATAACCTCACCAACATTGTTCACAGATGAGATGAACTTTGTAAGGACTTCAATGACTTGGATAGTGGCTTTGACACCATACCCATACTTCTTGTCGATGTTCTTCCATGAGTTGATATGATTCAAACCAGTGAAGGATTCGATGAGGTCACCATTGATAACAATAATATTATTCTTTGCTTTTCTCTGGTTCGCATCTTTTGCAACATGAGCAAGTTTCTTTTCAAGCACTTCATGGTTGAAGGCTGGAAGGTTTCTCTCCGCTTCAATGTCAGCTCCATAGTGCAAGTCAGCGATATGAACAATGGCATTACCAATCTTCACATCACGACTCTTCCGTACAACAGGTGCTACTTTACAAGCAGTGATATATTCCAGCAGCTCATTTTCAAATTGATGCCTTCTATATTCAGCATCTGCGACCACCTTGATTGCTTTTGAGTATGCCTTATTTCTTTGCTTGGTGTCTTCGTGTTCGATGACAGCACGCATGTTTTTGGGCGAATACTTTTCTGCAATTTTAGATGCTATCATATCACACGCCTCTTTTTCAGAAACAAGCGATAGGGAATATGGACTGAACACATCGGAATCTTTTACAAGGTCGAAGGTTCGTTTAACAGATTGCCATTGAAGTGCATCAAAACCATGTTTGTTTTGCACCTGTACAGCAGACATATTAAGTCCATGCTTTGAGTATTCATAGAAGATAGTGTCGAGTTCTTCAACTGTTAGTTCGATAACTCCACGCTTATACTTCCAAGAAACACTCTCTCCGTTGACAAAGAACTTTTCTTCTTGTTCTTCGACAACAGTTTTTACTGTTTTCTTTTTCATTATTTTAGAGTGCTGTTCATTTTTAATTATAACATCTACTTGCTCTTGACTTTCGTTGATTTAATTATAGAATGGATAACTTTTTTGTACACCAAAACCTGTGGAAAACTTTTTTATGAAATATGCGTTCTAAGGGGTGTTTATGTGCTAAATGACTACTTACTCGTATTTAATATAAAAAGCCCGTATAAGGGCATTCAGGGGTTAATTACAGTAGATTAGATGCCTTAATGAAGTCCACTTTAATGCTATTCAAGAAATCAATATCTTTTGAAGTAAAATTATAACCCGTTCTCGCTAAAAACTTTAAAGAAAGCGATAGTAAAAAAACATGTTCTTTTTGTGTGTGTCCAATATGTGAGTGACACTCAGAACAAATCAAACTCGCATTTACAGGAGATGACGACACTCGCCCATAGGTGTGGTTTAATTCTAAACCTTTATCACTCCTTCCACACATCCAGCACCCATATTCATATAAGAATAAGTTGCGTGTATTTTGAGAAAAAGGGTGCTTTAATTTCACTAAAATTCAGGGTCATATTCTTCTTGTGGATATTCAACCTTTTCAATCTTATCTTCAAAGTGTAAATCTCTTGCAAGGTTATATTCCTGTGCATTAGGCATTTCTTCGCCACGTGACTCTGCAACCCACCTTCTAATCTTTTCCATATACATAAACGCTTCGTTTGTTTTTACATTGTTATCCATTATTGAGTTTACTATTCTCGTTTCTTTTTTAGAGATTGGATTGTACATATCAGTTCCATTAAATTCTTCTTTTAAGAACGAGTGTAATTCATCTATTGAATAAGTTTTAAGGTGGTCGTCTAGGTTTTTTATAAAAGGCAACCACGCTCCGAAGTAAAAGCCCCTAAGTTCATCTGATACAGTTGCCTTTTTCTTTCTAGGTATTATCTCTAAGTAATCTCCATCGTTTTCTTTCAGGTGGTCAATAAACATGTTGCGTACTTGTGGAGCAAATACCATACCTTTGTTTTTTATTTGTGCAATGAAGCGTTTCACCTTAGTACAAAGTTAGTCCATTAGTGATAATGAACATCACTCCTTGATAGATATAATACCCAACTGCTAGTGTCATGATTGTATATCCTATCTTTTCATACCAAGTTGTTTTAGTTGTTTCACTAAATCCAAAGAAGTCATCACTATCTACTAGACGAAAGTCTGCTGAGTAATCTCTTTTGTTTAATCTTGTTTTCTTTGTTGCGAAGTCTTTATAGTTTTCCATGTTTGTTTTGTTATTTGTTAATCCTGTCTACCTCTATATAATACACTATCAGTATTTATTGTAAAGTGAGTGAGTGTGGATAACTGTGCATAACTTTTACACAAGAACAAGCCAGATGATATAATTAAGAGGTAAATAACGAATTGGACAAGAAGTTATTTATTTGATAAGTTGCATTATTCAGAGTCTTGAAAAGAAAGCGGGGAGGGTGAAAACCCAACGGTTCGCAACTACCGTAAGTCCAACCCTTCTTTCTTTTTAGGACTTTAATTTATTAAAGTATGGCAAATAACAAACAGCGATACATAAACACTCGCTTGTGGAACGATACTTATGTATCAATGCTCGACCCAATAGAGAAACTATTATTCGTCTATCTACTGACGAATGAGCATACAAACATATCAGGAATCTATGAGATGCCATTAAAAATAATGGCTGTGGAAACAGGTCTTGATGAATCAATGTTGAAGAAAGTTTTTGGCAGATTAAAGTCAAAAGTGAATTATGTTGATGGCAGGGTTATAATAAAGAACTTTATCAAACACCAAGAAACAGGAAGTCCGAATGTTCGGAAGGGGATTTTGAATTGTTTAGAAGAATTAAACAAAGACTTCTTAAAAGATGTTGTAAACAAAGGAATTTATGTACTCCCTATATACTATATAGATACCCTATGTATACCCTATGTAGAGGGTCGGAACTATTTAGATTTAGATTTAGATTCTAATTTAGATTTAGATTCTACGGAACTGCCTCAAAAATCTTCTAAAAAGAAAATAGAAAAGGAACTCTTTGGAGAACTTGAAAATGTAAAACTAACAAACGAAGAGTATCAGAAGTTGATTGATAAGTTTGGAGATAAAAATACAAACATACTTATTTTTGAGTTAGATACCTACATAGGTTCAAAAGGAGATAAATATAAATCTCACTACGCAACCCTGTTGAACTGGGCTAAAAGAAAATGGGAACAACAGGAGGAGAAGAAAATTATCAAAAATAATAACATAGCATTTACCTAATATGAACTTAAAAGTAAAAGTAATCTGTGGTTTTAGAAAAGACCAACAATACACAATAGACGCAGAAGAATCACACAAAGCATACTACCTTTTTTTGAATCCAGAAAAGAGAGGAATATTTAAAAATGGAGTTGCTCTTATTGGAAAAAACATACAATCAATAGAACCAGACTATCACGCAACAATGGGCTGGAATGAATCACATCAAATTGGTGGTGATGATTGGAATGAAATAAATAAATACAATTTAAAAAACTTAATCTCACACAAACTTGAAGACGCAAAGAAGGTTGCTAACTTATTAGCAGAAAATCCGAGAGTTTTCGCCCTACCCCTTACAGAAGTAAAACAAACATTACTTGAATCCAGCATAAAATAGGCTGTGGATAAACCTTTTGACTATCTCATACACTTTGATATACTAACTATGTTATTGGATTAACAATAAAAAATGCAATTAAAAGGAACAAAACTTAATGTATACAGGTACTTGAAAGAAGAACCTCGTAGTCGAGAAAGGAAGAATAAATCTCGTGCATTGGAGAAAAGTACTTGCTGATTACCCAGCATTACGAGGAAGTGACTACTTCAAAGGCAAGAAGAAATCACGAGAGAAGGTATTACAAGACTTAAAAGAATAAATATGGAAAACTTAATAAAAGAGTTAGTAAAAATTCAAAAGACACTCAAGGCACCAAAAAATCAATACAACAGTTTTGGTAAATATAAGTACCGAAACTGTGAAGATATACTAAACGCAGTAAAACCTTTGCTACCAGAAAATATTACCACTTACACAACCGATGAAATTGTATTAATTGGGGATAGGTACTACATTAAATCATATGCAGTATTTACAGATGGTACAAATAAAGTTGAAGTAAATGGTTTTGCCCGAGAATCACTTACCAAAAAAGGTATGGACGATTCACAAATTACAGGTACAGCATCTTCATACGCTAGAAAATATGCACTCAATGGATTGTTTGATATTGACGATTCAAAAGATGCCGATACAGACGAACACACAAACCAAACCAAAGCAGAAATAAACCCTGATTTGTTACTTGTGATAAAAGAAGCAACAACCGAAGAAGAACTAAGAAAAATTTGGGAAGAACACAAAACAGTAAAAGGTCTTGGAAAAGAAATAACAAAAAGAAAAAATGAAATTACACAAAGTTAAACAAAGAACTCCTGAATGGTTTGACTTGCGAAAAGAATATCCTTTAACAGCAAGTAATGCACAAGCCATAGGAAACAATGGAAAAGGTCTTGAAACATTGTGTTGGGATAAACTAGCCGAGATACACTCGAAGACACCAAAAGAACAATACACAAACGAACATTTAGAAAGAGGTATTGAGTTAGAAAACGAAGCACGAACCATTTACGCAATGGAAACAGGTAACAAAGTTGAAGAAGTTGGGTTTGTGACTAATGAAGAAATATCAAAAGTTGCAGGTGCAAGCCCAGATGGAATAGTAAATGAAGATGGGCTTGTAGAAATTAAGTGCTTCGCAGACACCAAACACTTTAAAATGATTGTAAATGGACTTGAAATAGAGTCACAGTATATGTGGCAAATGCAAATGCAATTACTTATTACGGGTAGAAAATGGGTAGATTTTGTCGCCTACAACCCAAACTACGACAAATCAATCCTGATTCAAAGGGTTGAGACCGATGAAGTTGTGCAAGAGAAGATAAAAACAGGATTGAAGATTGGGGAGAAATTATTAGAAGAAATTAAACAAAAAATAAAATGAATTTAAACAAAACACTTATTGCTGGAAACTTAACCCGTGACCCAGAAAAGAAAGCACTGCCAACAGGAAGTAATGTTACAAACTTTTCAGTAGCAGTAAACAGAGTATGGTATAAGGACGAACAAAAACAAGAGGCGACCGAATACATAAACATTGTCGCTTTTGGAAAACAAGCCGACACAATCGCACAATACTTTAAAAAAGGTTCTTCTATTTTTGTTGAGGGAAGGATACAAACACGAAGCTGGGAAGACAAAGAGGGAAACAAGAAATACGCAACAGAAGTTATTATGGAGAACTTTCAGTTTGTAAATTCAACGAAGCAAGAAAAACAACCCTTAGAAAAATCAACAGAAGAAATTGAATATCCAGAAGATGATATTTCTCCTGAAGATGTACCATTTTAGCGATTAGGCAAACATAATTGTTTGCCTACCCTCCGAGAACTTCAAGGACTATTTGTTAATCCCGCTCTGTCTTTATTTCTTAGGGGGTAGATAAACCGTTATGAA
>Ga0210043_1000741_pt1 | contig 33146 bp, 44 predicted proteins | sample CryGeymet201501t_FD_183990 | JGI IMG/M metagenome (GOLD analysis project Ga0210043, IMG submission 183990) | Groundwater microbial communities from Crystal Geyser aquifers in Utah, USA - Crystal Geyser metaG 2015-01t (SPAdes) (version 2) | ecosystem: Environmental > Aquatic > Deep subsurface >... | reverse complement strand
CGGGCGATTTCACGCATTTAGAGCAAGAGTAGTTTAAAAATTGAATAATACAGAGGTTGAATTGCTTTGAATCCTTGGTTAATTTTAAAAGGTATTTAAAGGCTGTTTAAGTAGGTTGCTTTAATCTTCTACCCAAAAGCGCGCTAAAAGCCCTATATAAGCCTAATTTAAGGTTTGTATGGGGCTTATTTCTTTTCACTATATAGACTATAAGTTGAAGCTAGGAATAGCATTGAAAAAAATGCAATAATTAAAAAAAAATAGATAAAAAAGGCTTTGGGCGGACATTTGGGCGGACATTTGGGCGGACATTTTCATGTAAAATAACGCTTGAAAACACCCCCTTAATGCATTTTTTTAACGATAAATGTGTTTAAAAGTGTTAAAACAGGGGGGATAATGCACATAAAACGACACAACAAAACAACGTAAACATCTGTTTTTTAATTAATTACATAAAATATCTAAAAAAAGTGTGTGTATTTTTGTGCGGAATGGATTAAATAGGTGCAATTATGGGTTTTTTTTATCCTGCCTAGACAATGAACGTTCTAGTTCCGAAATCCTTCTCTCCATTTGCCTCATTTCTGCGAGATAGTTCTTTTCCCAGGTATTTAAAATTAACAATTCAAAGAAGTTAATAGTGGAATTGCTGTTTTCGTCGAAACGAGAGAATAACTCGTTTAAATGCGAAGTACTTTCTATACCCAAAGATCGTTTAATCGTATTTATTAACGGATCATCGTTCCTGACCCGGTATAAATCCAAAGATTCCCCCATTAATATATTTCTATCTCCCAACTTTTTAAGAGGTACTTCATCGTCAAAAAGAGTATTTATGTCGTATCCTTTTTCAACCAAAAAATCAATATAGCTTTTTGGGATAAATTTTGTTCTACCACTCTCGAACTTACTGACATTATTCTGCGAAACTCCCATAAGACTAGCAAAATCAGCTTGAGTAAGTCCTAATTCAACTCTAACTTCCCGTATTTTTTCAAACGTGTACATAATAATTATCTAAAAAATGGATATTTAATTTTGTAATTATCTAATTTAGCTATATGTTTGTCATGTATTCTAAACAAATATAGCAAAATGGACATATTAAATATTGATCAAGTAAGCAACATCAACAAAACGGCCCTTGCTAAAAAACATAAGGTTTCTTCGGCTTACGTTTCACTGGTCCTAACTGGAAAAAGGGCAACTAATACCCAAATAGCCAAAAACATATTGGCAGATGGCCATAGATTAATAAGTGTACTAGAAAATTAATAACAAAATAGACTCATAAATTTTAGTTAAGCGACCAAAAATCTATGGATTTTCCCGAAAGGCATACAGAGCGGTTCGAGTCCTCTCCGGGAGCAAATAAAAAACCTATGTTCGAACATTATAATAACCAATTATGTGTACACGGCGGATGGCTATACAATAAGAGAGGTGCCAATGTCATGACAAAGCACAATTACGATAGCTATGTTAAACGCGGACCTTTCAATGTACTTCGAAAGGCGGGCGGTAAAAATACTCCGGCCCTGATTGCCTGGGTGAGCATTCCGCAGGAATACCAAGAGCAGATAATAGAGCAGTATGGAGACCCTACGGAAACCGCCAAACATATCATTTTTGCAGACTATTTGGAGCGGGACCCCATGGCCATACAATTCTATGCCAATTATACCCTAGAGTCCGGCGATGCCATTGCCGAGGACATTCAAAAGAAATACGCTGCCGAGGCCGCTATTATGACCGCCATTAACCGCGTACTGAATGATCGGATTCTAAAGACGAAGGCATTAGGTTCCGGAGGCATCTCCGCAACATGGAAGAAACTGGCAGAAGTGGTACACTCCTTACCAAGGCACACTTGGTTACACGCCCTCCCAAAAAATCCCAGATCGTTAAGACGCAAATACGATGCCTTTATAGAGAACTCCTACGAATCACTTATACACGGTGGCCATGGGCATAAGAACTCGGAGAAAATTAATGACAATGCCAAAATATGGGTCATTGCACGTTGGGCCGACAGGGTTAAAAAGGTGGCCAATTTTGCACAACTACTTGCCGAATACAACGAGAAGGCTGCCAAACAAGGTTGGAAGCTGCTCAAGGCAGAGGAAACCTTGTACAACTACTTGCAGCACCCGGATATTAAAATGCTTTGGGAGGGCTACCGCTACGGCGAACTAAAATCCAAAGAGAAAAGGAACTACCAGCATTCTACCAAGTTGCCTAGCATGAGGGACAGTCTTTGGTACAGTGATGGAACAAAGTTGAACTATTTCTACAGGGATGAAAACGGAAAAGTGGCCACTTGCCAAGTGTATGAGGTAATGGATGCTTTTAGCGAAGTGCTTCTAGGGTATCACATTAGCAAAACAGAGGATTACGAAGCCCAATATTTTGCCTATAAGATGGCCGTAAAAATATCTGGACATAGGCCTTATCAAATTGGCTTTGACGGCCAAGGAGGACACAGTAAACTCGCCGCAGGCAATTTCTTGGGAAAAGTGTCCAGGATAAGTATCAAAACTCAGCCTTACAACGGTAAATCCAAGACCATAGAGAATGCCTTTGGACGGTTTCAACAACAGTTTTTAAAGCGTGATTGGTTCTTTACTGGGCAGAATATCACAGCCAAAAAAGAAGAAAGTAAGCTAAATGCCGAAATGTTCACCGCTAATACGGCCAATTTACCAACGCTGGAGGAGATCAAGGAGGTATATGCCAAGAGGCGTACGGAATGGAACCAGGCACCGCACCATGATACCGGTATGCCAAGAATTGAAATGTACTACGCTAGTAACAATCCTAAAGCCCCTGCTATTGGAATGTTCGAAATGGTGGACATCTTCTGGATAGAGAGGGAAAAACCGGTAACGGTTACCGCCTTTGGGATCACCTTCACCGAGAAAAAGCAGAAATACACCTACGTGCCTTATAACGAGGACAGACTACCGGACGTGGATTGGCTTGCCAGTAACGTAGACCGCAAGGTGCATGTAAAATTTGATCCTGAGGATATGAGCCTTGTCTATCTCTACGAAATGACCCCATTAGGGTTAAGGTTCCTTACAGCTGCAGAAACCAAAGTGGAGATACACAGGGGCAAACAAGAGCAGGAACCATGGGAAGCCAGTTTTATACAACAAATGGATGCCCAAAACAAAAACCGCCGCATAGCGGTACGGGATAAGATGGACGCCATCCTTGAACAGCACGGCATGCTCCCAGAACAGTACGGCCTTAACTCTCCTGCATTAAAAGGCATAGAGAGCCAGTCCAAGAAAAACAAGGAAAACAAAGCCAATAAAGGAAAGGGAGCCGAAATAGGAGCCTATCAAAAGAAAATAAGCAACATGGTGGTAGTGTCCGAAGACGAGGACGATATCTACGATGATATGTAAAAATAAGCCCCATAGGCTGCAACCTACAGGGCCAATTAAATGTGTAATCAAAAAAAGCAAAGTTATGTTAACAAAAGTCCAAAAACAAGAAATCCAAGGAGCATTAAAAACCTATGTGCAGCGGTTCGATTCCCAAAATGCCGCAGCCAACAGCCTTAAGGGCGTTAGCTCTGCCACTATTAGCCAGATTTTAAACGAAAATTGGGAGTTTATAAAAGACAGTATGTGGCGCAATATTGCCGCCCAAATAGACTACAACCCCAACCGTTGGGAAGCTGTAGAGACCGTAAACTATAAAAAGCTTACCAAACTCTTTAAGGATTCCCACAGTTCTAGCCTGGTGTTTGGAATCACTGGAAACGCCGGATGTGGCAAAAGCTTTGCAGCCCGTCAATACTGCGCCAACCATAAGAACGCCTATTTGTTGCAGTGCAACGAATACTGGAACAGAAAGTATTTTTTAAGTGAGCTTCTTACGGCAATGGGGCGCGACTTTAGCGGCCTAACGGTTGCCGAAATGATGAGCGAGGCGGTAAAACACTTGAAAATGAAGGATGCCCCAATGATCATCATGGACGAGGCGGATAAACTGACGGACCAGGTACTGTACTTTTTCATCACCCTGTACAACCAACTAGAGGACCATTGCGGGATTGTCCTAATGGCCACCAACCACCTTAAGAAGCGGATTGACCGTGGCATTCGCCTAAACAAACGAGGGTACCGCGAAATATATAGCCGATTGGGCCGCAAGTTTATAGAACTAAAAGAGGTAAGCAGTACGGACATTGCCCAAATATGCACCGCCAACGGCATTATGGTACGCTCAGAACTAAAGGATATCATAGAAGATAGCGAAGGGGACCTAAGGCGGGTAAAGCGTAAAATTTACGCCAACAAGAAGAAAAAAGATAACCAAAACACCGATGGCGATGAAAAGGAGTAGCATAATCATGTTGGCCACGTTGCTAATGGCAATGGCCTCCTGCGAAAAGGAAGAAATGCCGTGCAAAATTCAGTTTGATCATTACCAGAAAGAAGAAAATGCCGAGCATTTTAGATTAAAGGAAACCCTTCAGGGCTATAGGGTGCCACAAGATTTTATTTTGGATGGAATAGCCCACAAGTTCTTAATAACAGATGCCTGCGTCCCCTGGGACACACCCCCAAAAAGATACTATTAAAAACCGCTTAAACACTATATGAATGCCCGCTATTAAGAGAGCTGTCCCAACATCAGAATTATATGGAAAAAAGAGAAACATATATGAATTTACAGGCAAATGGGAAGAACATATTGGACAGCCCGAGGCAGTTGGCTCTTGGTTTATCTACGGCCATTCTGGCAATGGTAAAACAAGCTACTGCACACAATTGGCCAAGTACCTTACCCAATTTGGAACGGTATGGTACAACGGTCTGGAGGAAGGTACCGCACTCAGTTTTGAAAAGGCACTTAGGCGCGTGGGCATGGAAACCGTGGGCAACAAGTTTCTATTGATCGAGGACCAGTACCAAGAGCTCCGTAAGAGATTGAAACGGCGCAACCGGGCAAACTTCGTAATCATAGACAGTTTACAGCTCTTTGAAATGACACTTAAAGAATACACCGATCTAAAAAAGGAGTTTCCTGAGGTAGTATTCATATACGTAGGCCACGCAGAGGGCAAAAAGCCCGAAGGCAGACGCGGCAAACGAATAGAGTACCTAAGTTTTGTGAAAATATGGATAGAGGGTTATAAGGCCATTGCCATTAGCCGATACGGTGGAACGGAGCCCTTTGTAATATTTCCGAAGCGAGCGGCAGAATATTGGAACGAGATAAAATAAGAAGCCATGAACAGACATAAGATTATTAGGGCAGCATTGGACATCCCCTACTTGGCGTATGACAATTTTAGGACACAGTGCTTTGAGAAATGGTGCAACGAGTATGCCTTTAGATGGGCTTTGCCCCAAAGAAGGCTAACCACCAACGATTATTTGTACAACTGGTATTGCGACCAATGGATTAAGGATGTGGAGAACCAATTCTATGAAGACTTTAGGCCATATCTGGAGAAAGGCATTAATGACCCGGATACCTTTTTGGAGCTATTTGTAAAATATCCCAAAACCATCGAAAAACATTACCCAAAGGCCATTTTACAAACCATAAGAAAAGAAATTAAAGCTACAGCATACAATGAATAAATCACAGATTATAGAACGGATAGACCTATTGTTGGATGTTTACCGGTGGAGCCTTAGGGGCAATCGCGGACTAAGTGCGGGGCAGCGAATTTGCCTTACCATGGAACGCGCCAAACTAATGGCCGCCCTGGATGAAATAGCGGAGGGCAGCGGTACCGCAATGCCTACCTATACCATACCCGCCCATTTAGAGGAAAAAGTACAACACATTTATAAAACCATAACACCATGAACGACATTGAACTGATCAATAGGGTGGCCGCCATTGGCGGATGGATAAAAACCTATCCGGATAGCCCGCACATAGAAGGCGTTAAGCAGTACCATCATAAGCTGCTGGCCATTATGGATCCACAAGAATTATTAACCACGTAAAAATCGAGAATATGAATGAAACACTAAAAGACCCTACCGAGATGAGCTTGGAGGAACTGGAAGCCCTTATGGACCAGAAAAAAAAGCAAAGGGCGGCAAAAGAAGAGCGTGAGCGCAAGGCCTATGAAGAAAAAAGGGACGCAACCGTGTCGGATATCATTAGCACCGCCATGGATTTACAGAACTCCTTGGCCAAATTTAAGGCCATTTGCCATACAGATTTTGAGGAGCATGCCATTTTATTGAACGAGTACGGTAAAATGCCAGGAAAGAGCAAGGGAGGGTTTTCCTTAACGGATGCCACGGGAACCCTTAGGATTACACGCCGTAGGGATACGGAACCCAATTGGGACGAACGAAGCCTTAAAGCCGTGGAACTTATCAAGGACTTTTTAGGGGATGCCGTTAAAAAGCGCGATCAGAAACTTTATGAAATCCTAATAAGTTTTCTGGAGAAAAACGCCAAAGGGGATATGGAATATGGAAGGGTCATGAACTTATGGCAACATGAGGACAAATTCCATGACCCTAGATGGAAAGAGGGAATTAAGTTGATCAAGGAATCCTACAACACCCACGTTAAGGGTTTTGGATATGAATTCAAGACCCGTGGAACGGACGGCAAATGGCAGAACATTCTATTAAACTTTAGCAGCCTGTAGTTATGTTGAAAATAAAGAGAATAGTCCTAACAGGACGTCAGCAAAAAGGCAGGTACATAAGTTTCTCTGCTAGCAATGGCAGTACAACCATAAGCCATCAGACGGTAGAAGATCTTGGCATTACCGAGAAGGATAAAGTTGTGTTTTTTCAGGGCGAAGAGGAACCCGGTATCTGGTACTTTAGTTTCGGTAAAGAAGGGGATTACCCTTTAAAAGGGTACAAAAACAGAGGCAAGCAGCCTAATAAAGCTCTTGTATTCTTTAATGGAGCGTTAAGGGATTTTATTTATGAATCCCTGAACCTTCCCAAAAAGACCACTAGGCTTTGGCTTTCCCCGGAACCGGTAGAGGTTGAAGGTAAGAAACTGTGGAAGCTTAATTACAGGAAATAATGGCCATAGTAATCACTACCATTTCAGAAGAAAGGATAAGGGTACGCAATAAAATAGTGTACAAGGACATGAACGGCAATTGGGTGTCGGTATCGGAACTTACCGCGAGTGAGGCCGTTGCCCTCCAGGAGCATTTAGCCAAAGAGGAGAATGAAGTCAAGGAACAGCCTAACGGCCTATGAAATTGCCCAGGAACAACGGCAGTCTGCCCTAAAGGCGCTCAAGGCTGCCAAGGCCCTGGAGAAGGATAAAATAGAGAAACGTAAAAAACTGAAATATTGAAATGCAATGGGGCTGAAGCTCCTTAGCGTAACCGTCCGGGGTTGTGGAAATTCCCTCGTTATAACATTGCGCAAGATGTGTTGTTTGTCGGTCTAAGGCACACGTAATCGGAGCAGTTTAGTCGTTACCGATGGTTGCATTTCTATTAATACCAGGGCAAATCTCCCCCGACACTTTGCCCTGGTTATTTAACCACCATGAAAAAGGACATCCATAACCAAAATACCGGCCACGACATAGGAACCCTAATGAGCTCCTACGGCATACGCGCACAGAGCGTGGGCCACCTTTTAAAGTTCATAGAGGATATGGAGGCCTTGGTCATGGAAAATGAAAAAGCGGCCTATTCCAGAGGCTTTAACGATTGTTTGAACACCCAATTAAATAACGAGATATGAAAAAACTTAAAATTATTTGGTTTTACCTACGGGATACCATTCTAGTTTGCTGCGCCGTTGCCAGTGCCTCCACCTTGGCCGTTATACTATTCTATCTGTTAAAGGACTACCTATGAGCTTTGATTACAAATCCTGGAACGCCTTTAAGAAAACGCCCAAATATTGGGGCATGTTCTATGCCTCGGACAGTAAGCACAAATACATCCTTAGCCTTTTAAGGCAATTGGGTTGGGAGACCATAAACCACCAAACAGGACGTAGCTACGCAGATATAGAACGCTTTGGTCAATGGCTGCAGAGCGATAAGGCCCCAATACAAAAACCGTTGAGGGAAATGGACAAGCCCAGACCAACAGAACCGTCCGAAACAAGTATTACCATAACCGCACTGGAGAACATGGTGCAAAAAAGATTCAAGGAACATGCAAAAAAATGAAATTACCGATCAAGAACTAAAAGAGCTTGGCATTACCAGGGAACTGTACAACGACTGGAAAAAAGTAATGCAGGACATTTGGACCGCCTTTCTTAAGAAGAAACTAAAGCCAAAATTAAAGCAGAACGTTATCCACTTCAAGGGCTTTAAGGTGTATGCCGAATTTGTTAACGAAAGTTACATAAACGTCCGGGTAGAGAAACACGAAAAGACCATTCTAACCGTCCGTTATACTGGAGACCTTAAAATAACTACGCTGTGCGTATTCCTGGCATTGACCTCAAAAGTTAAGTAAGATGAAAAAAATAAAAGTTTATATAGCTGGCAAGGTATCCGGGGAACCGGTAGCCGAATGCACCATGAAGTTCGGCACGGCACAAAAGGAAATAGAGGCTTTGGGATATGAGGCTGTTAACCCTTTGGAGGTGGTTGGATCGTTTGATGTTTCCTGGGAAGTGGCCATGCGTATATGCATAAAGGCCTTAATGGATTGCGATGCCATATTACTCCTTCCAGATGTGGCCCATAGCAAAGGGGCCAACTTAGAAATAGACCTAGTGCTGAACCTAAAGATGCCCTACTACCACAGCGTTAAGGAACTGGACTTAGATTGCCTGGAACTAAAGCTAGCCAACTAATGCCCTGGTACCTAAAAATACTGCAGGAACTGTGCGCGCACGAGTATACTATAACTGTCACCAGTTCCTGCGTTACCTGCGAGACCATAGAAGCCCGTTGCGGGCATTGTAATAAGTCATTGTACTCTATAACCGAATGTTAAAATGATGGAACCCATTAAGATAAAAAAGATTAAAGTAGACAAGCTTAAGGCGGTGAACGGCACCTTTGCCGTTATGGGCTTTGAACCTCCTAAAGACAGAAAGGAGCAAGCATCCCGATCCATACTCCGGGAGGTACGCAAAAAAATGCTGAACAAAGAGGTTGGTACCTCAGAATTCACCAAAACGGTAAGCATCTCCCTAAAGTACCACGAGGCGGATATTTTAGAAGAGTGGTTAAGGGACTGGCTATTTGGAGAGGAGGCAAGTTATGAGCAAAGTTTAATATCTGCCTTCGCAGATGAGCTTAACCAAAAACTGGCATGAAAGAGCAATTTACTACCTATACCATAAAGGCCAAATCCAGTACGGATGTATGGGTGTTTAAATATCATTTAAACGGTGATCTATACAGCTTTACCGTGTTGGAGGGGAAACTGTCCCAAAGGCAGTCCCGTTGGTTGTTCATGGAAGGGAATTTCCCCGTAATAGAAAAGATGATAGGAGATTGGCAGTTGAAGCTTAAGGCCAACTTTGAGATTACCACAGGTTTCCCGGACATTTCCTTTGAGGCCTTTTGGGAAGCCTACGCCCACAAGAACCGAAAGGCGGAGACCAGGGAAGATTGGAAAAAGCTTACCGATGCGGACAAAATAAAGGCCTTGGAAGGCATACGCCGCTACAACAACCATTTGCGCCTTAATACTTGGAAAACCAAGGTAGACCCCAACCGCTACCTAAAGAAAAGACGGTGGGAGGATGAATTTTAAAATCAATATATAATTTATGGAAACACTACAGATTAAAAAGGATGCGGCCATAGCGGCCCACGAGAATGCCAAAAGTTCAGGCAAAAAGTTGCTTGAGGACTTATTGGGGAAAAAGGTATTTCAAAAAGACATTATGCAGCGCATACAAACATTTGAGGATATATGCGCCGAAATGGGCAAGGACCCGGAAGATTATGAGTGTAAAAGCTCCGACCCTGATGATATTGCCGCAAACGCATTGAGGCAGGCATTGCTTATCTCAAGATGTTACAATGAGGGCAAGGTACTTGATTGGGACGATAGTAGCCAATCTAAATATTGTCATGTTTATGAGAAAAAGGCCTCCGGCTGGGCGTTGGGCGGTGTCATCGGCCGGGTCACGAGCACGTACTGCGGCTCCCGCCTTTATTTTCAAAATAGAAAGCATGCCGAAGATGCCTGGAACAAATTTTCACACATATATATTAACCTAATAAAATAAGAAAAATGAGCAAGATAGACACGTTAGAAGATGCATTCCAAGCTTTGGGCTTGGACCCAAATGTAAGGCCGGATGTTTCAATGCTTCCGGAGGCATTCCAAAAATCGGTAATAGCCGATTTTGAAGCCGAGGTACTTACCAAGGCCCTAAACAATGAGGGTCTGGACAAAGAGTGGTTTCCTGACTATGACAACACTGATCAGTATAAATATGAGCATGTGTATTATAAGTCGGCCTCCGGCTGGGCGTTGCGCGCTGTCCTCGACTGGCGCACGCGCACGTTCTGCGGCTCCCGCCGAGTTTTTAGAACTCGGGCGATCGCCAACGATGCCTGGGATAGGTTTAAGGAAGTCTATACCAGAACACTCTAAAAATTAAGGTTGTGCATTGAAGCTGTTGTCCGTTTCGGCCTCCGGCTGGGCGTTGAACGATGTCAACGACTGGAACACGAACACGAACTGCAGCTCCCACCTAAGCAATTTTTAACACCGCAGACCTTGCCAACATGGCAAAAGACAACAATTAAAAAAAGGGCGTTGGTACATCATGGAAAGCGACCTCTTAAAGCAAAGGCATGAAAAGCCCCTCCCAACCTCCCCCAAGGGGAGGGGTTTTAAAACTAAATAACTTAAAAACAAATGTACTACGCCATAAAAACATTGGAGGCCCGCATTGCCCAACTGGTAAAGGAACACGAGCGTGTGTCCAAAATATTGGAGGAACCGGAACTGCTCCAGGATATTGAATGGGCCGCCAACGATCTGGAGAATATAGACGTACAGCTTCACCAACTTAGAGGAGCCATACGAAAACTGCTATAAGCAAAACCGCTGATAAATTAAAATATAAGCTGAAAACTAAAAATTAATTTGTATGTTTGTATCGTCAGACTATTACGAGAGAAATCTCGAAACTTTATTTTAACGATAGGCACGCCCACCCGGGTGTCTCAACCGAAAGGCGGACATTCCATTCTCGTAATGGTCTGACAACCCGTCAGTGGCGTGCCGCATACATAAAATTGTCAGATTATGAATGCATTGAGAAAAGGCCAAGCTCCGGCCCAAAACGAGCACACTTTGTTAATGTGGGAAGGCTTTAACGTCTCCTACCGAGAAAAGAACGGCCATAACATGGTCAACATTACCCAAATGGCCAAACCATTTGATAAAAGAACAAGAGATTGGCTTATCACCCAGCAGTTCAATGAGTTGTTGAATGCTTTGAGTAAGGGGAGAAATCTCGCCTTGACTGATTTACAGTTAGTTAAGCATGGAGGTACAAACAGAGGTACCTGGTTACATGAAGATTTAGCCTTAATATTTGCACAATGGCTTTCCCCTGACTTTTATTTGGCCTGTAACCACGCATTGAAAAGCGCAATTACCGGCAAATTTGAAATTTACAAACCTTTTAGGGGCGTTGTACCGTTGGTTATAAAAGGAGTGGCCTACTACAACTATTTGGAGGTACTTAAAACCTTGGGATTTAGCACGACGAGCGGTAGTGTTGCCGCACGTAAGAGAAGGTTTCCCAATCAATTTAATAAGTTCTTTGGGCAAAACTTCATAACCATTGAATTTGCCAAGTACCTGGAGGGCCAAAAAGGCTTGTATCAGTTAAAACTTGATCTACAAACACCAAAAAGCCTTGCAATATGAGTACCAAGATACATACACATACTAATTCATGCGGCTTGGAGTTTGAACTGGAGTTGAAATTTGTTGAAAAGGCAGATGATGGCACAGTCGTAAACGATTATTTGGTAGATGAATATTCATTTGCCAAAATGATGCTATACCATAAGGCCACAAAGCTACTGCCTCCGGAGAAAGAAGCGGAGGAGATATCCAAGATAGTTACTATAGGGGTTGCAAACTATTTTAAAGAATTAGACTTATGAGCGTATATGTAGATGAAAACGGCAAAATGGTGATTACCATGCAGGGTTTAAGGACGGGCGAAGATTATGTAAGCCTTAGGACCGGCATAATAGACGTGCTTACGGAGAGGCACGAGGACTCTACCGCAGATTTTGGGCAGTACATGGTATTGAACCTGCTCCGGGACCTGGAACTTAGCCCGGAACAGGCAGAACGCGCCCTGTTTCCCAAAGAAGCGACCAAGCAATAACTACTAAACTACATGTTTCCCTAAAAAAAACCCGCTACATTTGGCGGGTTTTGTTATTTTTAGTCCATACTTAAACCTCATAATTATGAAAGGGATATTTATTATCGGGATACTATTGATTACTGTTGTCAGTTGTACAAAAAGCAAGAAAGAAATTGTAGTAGAAAATATAAAACAGCATATAAGAGATAAAGCATTTAAGGATAATGTTAGCAATATAGATTTTATGGAATTAGATATTATTGAAATGCACAAAATATCAGGAGGTGATGTAGAATATGCTAAACTAATTGGACCTTTAGTTCAGGAACTCAAAGAATTAACTACAGAGGGTCAGGAAAAAAATAGAAAATTGGAACGCATAGGTGAAGGCATGAACATGTTTAATGTTGCCGCGAAACAATTAGAAATAGAATATATAAAGGAAGATCAGGAAAAACTCATTGCACAAATGAAACAACTTAATGTAAAAATAGATTCGATTGAAAAGGCAATTGATACAAGGATATACGATAGTATATATGATTCAAAGGTATTTATGAAGGCTGTTTTTACCTACAATGATGGACATAAGGAGAATATGATGGATACCATTTACAATATACTCATCAACAAGGAGTATGAGGTGATTCCATAAAAATAACTATTTTTGTTCTAATGAAAGCCGGTAAACAACTCTTGTACAATTCCTTGGTACCCAGTTCCATTAACAATGATGGTGAGGTAGGACAGCGCAACATGTTCCTGGAACGCCGGCACGATAAAATGGCCTCCAGGTATTACTACCACGCTACCATTTGCCGCCTTAGATATGATGACAGCCTTTTGGCACTTTCCATTGAGTTCGACCTTGGTGTAAACCAAATTGTGAACTGTCTTAAGAAACGCCTGGCCTACATTAACCGCCTTGTAGAAAAGGAGATTACCACCAGCGAGCTGCGCCGCTTGTACCCTTATATGGATTGGAGTGGGCGCATTACACTTCCGCCGCAGAAAAGTCCAGAAATTCCGTTGTAAACGGTATTACCGTAGTCTTATAGCCGTCCGGTCTGGGCAATGGTTGGACATTGTTCCTTACCAAGGGATTAAAATTTTCGGTAGAGAATCCCTGCAGGGCCTTGTACACTTTTTCCACAATATCATAATACCCCAAACTCTTGTCTCTGGCAACCGTGGGAGTTACCATACTGGTTTCCCCAGAATAATCAAAACAGAGCTTTACGCTGATCAATGCATTTGTATCCTGCTTTTTGTCCGTTAGGTTCCTGGTCCTTGGCAAGGCAATGGTAACCAAAGCTGCAGGGAACAGAATTGGCGGCCTTTCAAAATTCATTTGCCCCTTATCCTCATCTACCCATTTAAGTTCTGGAATGGTATCCAATTGCGCGGTTATTGCTTTAAATAATGTTTTCATAATCTTATTTTCTGTTGTTGAACTCCCTTATAAGACGCTCCCTAATGGCGTTGTTGAGCAAAGGCGAATGGCCTATAAACTGCCTTCGGGGCATTTGGTAATTTACGGAACGTTTATGCGCACTTATTTTTACCGGTTTGCCCTTGCCCATAAAATTGGTATTGGTGAACGTCCTAACATTTCTGATGCCCGTAACCTTTAGCCCCTCGTTATGTATCCTGGCATAGGGAACGCTTGCGTTGCCCGCCGATATCACTACTCTTCTTGGTGAAATGTGCGTAACCCCAATAGAACGGAACAAAGCCCGTGAACGGGTAAGTATACCGGTATTGGGCCTGTTCTTTTGTTTGGCGTACCCAGGGCTTAGGTTCTTCCACGGAACCCCGTCCCATTCCTGAGTATCAAATTTGGATTTAAAGAACAGCTCTGCCTCATTGCCCACATAAGTAGGTATGGCTTCTTGGAACTGTTGGTCGAATTTCCCGAACCAAGCGTTAATCTTCTGTTGATTTTTCATTACCTTTGGTATTAAGTTATCAATAATGGGAAAGAAGGTTGCTCTAGCAGGTGCAGAGGACGGAACTGGCTGCAATGACAGCATTATTGATGATCAACCTGCAAACGACCCCCGGTATTTATGCCAGGGGTTATTTTTTTAGTACGAGCAGCCCCCTTCTTTTATCGTTTATAACGGAAGCCTTTTCGGTCATGGGATACCAAGTCTTTAGTACAAGCTCTCCCTTGACGGTTTCCAAGTTTACTACAATGGTAAAATCCTTGTAATATTTGATATAGTTGAAATTTAGGAACTCGTTCTCCTTTACAAGGCCCTTTTTCTGGTTGTTCCAAACCTCGTCCGGATCCAAAAGGGTTTCCTTGAGGGCCTCCAGATACTCCAATCTATATTGTCTAGACTTTACATTGTCCGTAACATGGTCGTAAAAATCTTTCCTGACCACTACAATGGGCCTATTGTGGTAGTCTGGCAGTATGCTCTTGCCCTCCCTTTTCTCCAAAGCATCAAAATAAACGTCCTTACTGCCCTGAAAAATGGGCAGTTCCTTTGTGCCGCTCTTTTTGGCCTGACTATAGGATAGTAGGCCATAATCCTGTGGTTTTAAATTGTTTAGCAACTTCTTTGCCTTTCCAGGGAACTTGTTGGCATAGTTCTGATTGGCCAAGAACACCTTTTTCAACAAGGCCCGGTTAACGCCCCACCCTTGTGCTTCTTCCTTGGAAAATTGCGGACTTCCCAAATAGGCGTCCGCTATCTTTTTGGATTGCTTTAATTGTGATGCGGTAACGGATGCTTCGCTCAGTGCGGTTACATCGCACCTGCAACGCCAACCGTTGGGCGGGAATATTTTATTCCATCTACTGTCCGTATGGTGCAAGATCAATCCGTCCAGAATGGCATGTTCCGGTCTTACCCTGTCGTCCCCTACGGTGTTGTATTTCCAATAGGGCAGAAATTTGGCCTGCTTTTTAAGCCTATAGTAGCTTACTGCCGCAGTTCCGGTAAGTACCGCAGATGTATATTCCGTTTCCAACCATTTTTTATTGAATATTTCCGCTTTGACCATTGCTTTTTGGTAGAACTCGTTAAAGCTACTGGACTCCCTGAACAATTGGTTAAACAATTGTACCTGTGCCAGTGTCTTGCTACCGGAGAACCTAAATAGGTTTGCTTCATAGGCGGTCAACAAAATAGGGTCGTCTGCCCCATATATAAATCCTGGTCCTTCGGCCAGATTTACTATACCAACTTTGTTCCAACCCTGTTTAAAGCCCTTTATTAGCACCTCGGAGGTATTCCAAAACAGTTCGGTATCCCAAGTGGCTTTGCCGTTGGACTTCCAGATACGATGTATTAGCGCATCGTTATCCAGCTGATCCGTTTCGGCAAGGTTAATCGTGTGGTGATGACCACAGCTCTTCATAGCCCCGGTCGTCTCCGCCGGGGCCTTTACGAAAAAAGAGGCCAGCTTCTTTATAAATGCGCTTACCTTTTGGTCTAGGGTTCTAGCTATCTCTAGTTCGTCTCCTTCTGCCAATTCTATATCCTCATCATCATCTGTCTTATTTTTTTTGACAGTTGGTTTTTTGCCCTTAGTTTTGGCGGGGTCGGTTTCCATTTCCTTCTTTGCCAATTTTTCGGCCTTCATCTGGTCATAATTATCAGGCTTAGGTACGCCGTAAGTCTCATACCAGAAATCGTCCTCAATTGGCAATCCTATATCATTGGACAAACCTTTGTGGATGGTAAAGCTTTCTGCTTTGGTAAGTTCGGTTTCTTCGCCCTGGATTATGAACCAACCTCCCTGCGTATCTATCCCCGCCGCCTGCATAAGACGTATGAACCGTGAATTTAGATTTTTACGGCAGTAGGATATATCATTATCATGCTTAATATCGTCCTCATCCTGATGGGTCTCACTTTGGGCATAACCGGAACTGGTAGAGCTCTCCGTGGTCTCCGTGGTACCCAAAAGGGCCTTGGATATCTCGGCGTTCATCAGTTTAAAGAAGCTACCATGCGCATCCCCGGTAGTGTTTACATTGTTCTCTATAATCTCTACAGTGGTACCGGACGGCCTTACCAGGGCACCGCCAGCGCCCAGGGCTTCCAAAGATTTGGAGAGTGCCACTCTTTGGGCCTCGTCCACTCCGTCCCAAGTGGCATCTATGATAGGATTGCCAAAGGTCTGGATAAATGCGGCATAGTCTCCCAGCCCACCACGCTTTAAAATTTGATAAGGCGCCGCTTTCATGTACAGGCCAAGGTCGGTTACCTTGCCCACCTCCATAATGGTCTTGGCATAAATACCTTCACGTATGTTGATACCGTCATCCCCATAAATCTGTTTGGATACAATACCTTTCTCCGGCCTATAATTTAGCCTTGGCAAAAGACCGGCCTCCATCTGCCATTTGCCGTCCTCGCCTTTCCAAAAGGTGGGTTCCAAGATGGAGTATCCCCAAAAACGGGCATTTATTATTTCTTCCAAAAGGTCATCGAACCCTATGGAGTCTATCAAATCGTTAATGGCATCTATAGGCTTGCCCTCTTTATCCACAAACTGCCAGTTGGCGGCCTTAACGTGGTCCCGTCTTTTTCCTGTAACGGCCTCTACATGCCCGTCCAAATCTACATCTGCATAAAGATTGTATAATAGGACCCTTCTAGGTATCTGGCTTTCCGCGCTCTGTATGGCGCGTCTCCAGTTGGGGATATCCTGTTGGGTACGCGTCCAAGGCCTCACCTCTATATTTTGGATGATGATAGGGTCCGGGGCATTGGCGGGCTGCTTTACTTTTTTGTTCTTTTCCATTGTTTAAATGGGTTTTAATTAGGGCGATATCGCCACAATTGATTATTAGTATCGGGTGTCCCTTTTGGGCTGACTGGTGACCTGGAACAAATCGCCCTGCCCTTCCGAGTTGTAGGATGGGGGCAACGGCCAATCCTTGTACCATACCTTACCACTTTGTATAAGGATAAGCCATTTAATGGCTTCGTCATACCTGGTCTTTCGCAGTTCCAAATCGGTACCGGCGTTGGCAAGGACTATATAATGCCAGACGGCCATATCCTTTAAACGCATCATTAGTGCGGCATCCCTATCGGTACCGGTAGCGGCAAAAAGGGTGTCCAGATCGTAACGGGAAAGGTAACCCTTGGCTTCCTGCTCCGCAGCGGTAATGGCATCGTCCAAAAGAGTATCGTCTTCCCGGCTTATAGCATCAATAAGCTCCGGGTACAGGTGGGTGTTAAAATCATTTTCTAGTAGCATATTACCATTTTTTAGTGTTGGCGGCCTTGTATTTCTGCACTTCCATTTTGTCCATATTGGCTATGGTCTTGGAGTTGATAAAGAACACTCCCCCCTCTACGGCATCGGGACCATCGTCATGCGCACGACTGGTGGGCGACAATGCCAGGAACTGGGCTTCCATATTCTTCATATGTTCACTGGTCTTAAGGTCTTCATTAAACCAAAGTTTCTCGTTACGGTTCAAGGGTTCCAACAAACTTTCTATCCTAAAGAACTTGTCCGGTTTATCCCTTTCATCCGCTTTAAGGGGAAGGGTAAGGTCGTGGCGAATGTTGGCCTTGGCAATCTCCGTTTTTAGGGTATCGTCTATGGATGGCCATTCTATCAAGAAAAATACAGGAGTTTTGCCCCCGACCATTTTAATGATATCGTACTGCCAATCCAACATGTTTGCCGTTGTGGTCTGGGCGCAATAGACCTTTATTACATGGTACTCGTCCCGCCATTTTCCAATAAGGGCCGTGGCCTTGTAATCGTTCTTTTTACCACTCTTATAAGAGGGGTCGGTATAGGCCACTAGGAAAGAATACTCCCTAAGGGCCCTAAGTTTTTTATAATGCAGCTTATCGAACACCTTCCCTTTGGTAATGGGATTGTTAAAGTATTCTCCCTGGGAGGCGTTGTAACTTATTTTTGACAGCACACGGTCTATCATCTCCTCCGTGTTCTTTTCTGGCCAAGTACTATTGCCCTCCGCATCACGGATATTGATGATCTCCGCCTTGTCCGCCAATTCCATGGCCATTTTAATACAGCAGTACTCCGCTATAATGTTTCCGCAGAAAATGACCAACAAAGGATTGGATATGGAACGGGTGGCGTAGAAGGCCTTTTCCAGCCAGTCCCATTTTTTGTCCACGGTATCCGGATTTCGACAATCCTCATCCGTATCAAAATCATCTATAAGCAATACATCCGGCCTAACTTCGTCGTTCCTGGTACCCCTTGGGGATTGTCCGGCACCAATGGCACGGAATGCCACCCCTTTACGGGTGATAAATTCGGAATCTGTCCAGGAACCATGCTTCATCTGCTCCCCGTAGTCATTGATTATACGGTTGTTCTTTTCCAGAATGGTCTTGTACGGCCTTAACAGCCTTTCCGCATTGTCCTTACTGGCACTGGTAAGTACTACGTTCTTTTTCTTGCCGGTCAAAGTAAGTTTTAGGACCTCCATCATGGTACGCCCGGACTTGGAGAGCTCACGGCTCCACGCCCTGACCTCGTACCACTCAGGATTGTTCATGATGCGCTTGGTACTCTTTAGATGGAACTTGGCAGGCTCCGAGCTGTAGTAGTTGCTAAAATAGTATTTAAACCAGGCTTCATGATTCGCCTCCAGATCCGCAATACGCTTGCGTTTTTGTTGGGGCGTTTCGTTCTGCTCTACAGGAGCGTCCCGGTTCATGTTCTGCACAAACTCGTCCCAATCTATTTCCGCTCTTTTATCTGCAGGACTCCGCATTACTTAACAATGGTTTTAATAAAGATGTCCGCCAATGCGGTGATCTCCTTGGCCTTAACATAGTCTTCCTGGCGCACGTGGTTAATGAAGTTCTTCAGCACCTCTATGGTATCCGCAACGGAGGTGTCCGTCTCTAGCTGTTTTACTGCGGCGGTTAATTTTACCAATACGTCCGCCTCTTTGGAATTGGCAAAGCGGAATCCCTTTTCGCGTTCCATAATGGCATCGTTCAACTCTACCAACTGCATGTACAGCCTTTTCAGCTCCTGCTCTTTGGTAATGATCACGGAGGCCCTAAGGCTTTCCCAGTTCTCCTCGTTTACCCACCTATTAATAGATTGCTTGGACACCCCGACCCTCTCGGCCAGTTCCTTTTGCACGGTTACGCCCTCCACTGTATATAGGAGCTTAGCGTAATCTTTTTTCTGTTGGATAGTTTGCTTTGCCATGCAGCAAAATTGCACCATATAAGGAGCCTTGGCAATCTGTACAATTCTAAGTATAGACCAGGGTATATGCTAAGTATGCACTAGGGAACATACTTAGAAACTGCCCGTTTTTTTTAGCCTTTTCACCGCTTTTACTTTGTTGACCACAAGCGAATTGCAGATCAGTTACAGTCATGAAAAAAAGTACTAAAAGATTAACTATTTCATCCGAGGCAAAAAACGCAAACGGCTTTCATGTGCGCACTATGGGCATTGAGCTTTCAGAGTTTTTGGCCAACCCTCTATTGTTATGGATGCACAAACGCCCCAAAGGGGAAAAGGACGAGTTATTGCCCTTGGGCTATTGGGAGGACGTAGAGCTTAAGGACGGTAAAATTACCGGGGTACCAGTATTTGACGATACCGACGACTTTGCTATGAAAATCTACAATAAGGTGGAGAACGGCACCCTTAAGATGGCCAGTGCCGGATTAAAGCCCAATGAGTTTGCCCAATTGGCAGAGGAAAAGTGGTTGGAAAAATCGGTATTGAAGGAAGCCAGTATTGTAGACATAGGCTCTAACAAAGAATGTTTGGCTGTGGCCCTTTACAACGATTCCGATGAACTGGTGACCCTTGCGGAAATTTTCACACAAAAATTACATAAACCAAAAAACGAAGACATGAAAATTATTTTAACCGCCCCAACGCTGGGCCTATTACAATTGGCCGAAGGTGCCACAGAGGAAGCCGCCAATAAGGCGATTGAAAATTTGGTTACCCTTGCGGAGACCCAAAAGACCACTATACAGACCTTAACGGATGAAAAGCAAGCTGTAGAGGTAAAATTAGCGGACCAGATTAAACTGGTTGACGGCCAGAAAAATATTGACTTGGCCGATAAAGCTGTCATTGCTAGGAAGATTACTGCAGACCAAGTTCCATTTATAATAGGATTGGCAGAAAAAGACTATGAGGGTACCAAAAAGTACCTGGACAGTATTCCCGCTTCACCCAAGGTAAAGGACAGCATAGACTTGGGCGATTCTACAGACCCGCTTTTGAAGCTTACCTATGACGAGCTGGACAAGGCCAATAAGCTGATAACGCTAAAGGAAAACAATCTAGAAGCCTTTAAGACCAAGTTCAAGGAGAAATTCAACAAGGAGTACCAGGGTTAATCGCCTGGGAAAGTATTGATCCATACAAATTCATCAAATCATTATTCATCAATCAAAAAACGAACATTACACATGAAAACTCTAAAATTTAAACCTCTGAACCTTGCATACAACTTTTTGGTTGTGTTTGCAATTGCCGCCGTATTCTTCGGCATTACGCCACAGGTGGCCATGGCATCCGCAGGGGTGGCAGTAGCCACTGGCACGGCCCTTTCCCTTATGGAAAATTCCTTTGCGTTAATGGCCATCCAAGTAGAGATATGGCAGAACCATATTGAAGAGGAGATATTTGCGGACAACAGCTTCTTGCGCTTCTCCCATAATGCGGACGATTACCTCATTAATTCCAAAGTGGTCCATATACCACAGTCCGGAGGTTCCGGGAACGTAGTCAAAAATAGGTCTTCATTGCCTGCCACAGTACGTAAGCGTACCGATACAGATGTGATCTACCTATTGGACGAATTTACTACCGATCCTGTATTGATCCCCAATGCCGACACCAAGGAACTGTCCTATGATAAAAGGCAATCCGTGTTGGGCGAGGACAGGGACAAGATAGTCCAGACCATTGCCGAGGAGACCATTTACAATTGGTTGTACTCCGGTGCACATGGCACATATGCTGCTTCCTCTTTCCCTGCAGGAAATGTACTTAGTACTACCGGTACTTTGGAGGTCATAGCCTCTGCACCAAGTGCTACAGGGAACCGTAAAGCGATGACCATTACCGATCTACAGACCATGCAGGCCTTTTTCAGGGCTAGGAACCTTTGGAAAGAAGGAAAAATGTATTGCATGTTGCCGCCAACATTTTTGGTACAGGCATTCCCTGCAGACAGCGTCATCACTGCCACTTACATGCAGAACGTGACCGAGGCCGAAAGGCGTTTGGGCGTAATGATGAAGGCCCAAGGCTGGAATATCCTTAGCCGTAGTTCCGTAGCCCGAGTAAACGGAGCCGGAACGGTATTGGCACCAGGAGCCGCAGGTTCTGCCACCGATGATGAGGCCGCATTGTTCTGGTATACTGAAGCAGTAGAATATGCCTTTGGTGGCGTGGTTGCCTTTGAGAATGAGGGTGATCCTACATTCTACGGGGATGTCTATTCTTTCCTTGCCAGGAGTGGAGGAAGGGCCAGACGCGCAGGATACGAAGGTATCGCATTGTTGAAGCAGGCCAAAACAGTTTAAGCTTTGAACGAGGCATTGATAGTTCTAGGAACGTCATTGGCCACGGGATTCGCAGGGTGGATATTTGGCGGCAAACAGGCTGCCAAAAACACCAACGATAGGTCCGAAATAGAAAACCTTAAGCTTATTACCCAAGAATGGAGGGAGGCCGCCCAATCCTGGAAGGATATGGCGGACGAGTACCAAAAGAAGCACATAGACAATAGCCGTAAGCTAATGTCCATGGAAGAGGAGATTCAGACCCTTAAGCGCCAAGTGGCCAGACAGACCAAGAGAATTGCCGAACTAGAGAAACATGAGAAACGTTAAGTACATAGTGTTGCATTGCACCGCCACACCTCAGAACACCACGATAAGCAGTATACAGAATTACTGGAGAAAGGTGCTAGGGTGGAGAAACCCCGGCTACCATTTCATTATAAAAGCTGATGGTGAGGCCGTGCAATTGCTACCTATTAACGAAGTGGCCAACGGTGTAAAGGGCTATAATTCCGAAAGTATACACATCTCCTACATTGGCGGTGTGGACCCCTCGGGAAAACCTAGGGATAACCGTACCGTACAACAAGAAGCCACGACCTTAGCGTTGCTGCATGATCTAAAAAAGAAGTATCCCAATGCCCAAATAAAGGGCCACAGGGATTTCCCTGGAGTAAACAAGGCCTGCCCTTCTTTTGAAGTGGCCACCTGGTTAAAAAAAGTGGGGCTATTCATTGCCCTGGTCTTTATGATAGGCTGCGGTGGAACCAAAGAGGTTGGCAGTACCAGGACCATAACCACCAAAGAGAAAGATTCCGTTTTCAGAACCTTAGAGGTCGTGGATACCATGATGGTGGTCAGGGAAGCGGATATGGCGGAGATCACCAAATCCATAAACGAACTTACAGATAAACCTGTGAGTTTTAAATCCGGTGCCGCTACTGCGACCTTGAAAAAGGTAGGTGACGAAATACATGCAACCTGTGAATGCGACGAGCTTAGGCAGGCCGTGAAACTCTATAAAGAAACTATAGAGCGTCAAAAAACCATAATTACCGAACAGCAGGATACCATTACCCTATTAAAAAAGGAAATGCCGGGATGGGCCAAGCCCTTCCTCTACTTAGGAATAGCCGTAACCATAGGCATCTTTGGGTTGGCGGTCCTTTATATCATAAAACGTTAATTAAACATCTTTTAAACCATGAAAAAAAAGGAAATAGCAAAGCATTTTTTTGCACGTAACCCAAAGCTCCAACAGCTGTTCATTACATCGGACGGTATGGCCTTCGAGGAGGAGCACAAAGCAGATTCCCACGCCCAAAGGCATGCGGACAAGGCCGTTAAAAAGTACGACCGAGAAGCGGTTATGCTAGAGGAAGTGGCTGCAGCCAAAGCCGCTGAGGAGCACGCGAAGGCAGTAGAGGCCGCCAAGGTCAAAGGTGCAGAGGAAGCCAAAGCCAAGGAAGCAGAGGAAGCTGCCAAGGTCAAAGCTGCAGAGGAAGCCAAAGCCAAGGAAGCAGAGGAAGATGCCAAGGCAAAAGCTGCAGAGGAAGCCAAAGCCAAGGAGGCGGAGGAAGCTGCCAAGGCAAAAGCTGCAGAGGAAGCCAAAGCCAAGGAAGCAGAGGAAGCTGCCAAAAATCTTAAGGTATCCGATGCCGAAGAGGTAAAGCCCAAAAAAACCAATAAATCTAACCCTAAAAAATAAGACATGAGCAAGTATAGATACGGCTTTGCATCCGTAAAAGTGCACGGTATTGATCCTGCCAACGGTTTGGCCTTGGCCGCCTCTGAGGTAGACCTTACTGAAGATATCCTAAGGGACACGTTCGACTTTGTGGAGGAGGACGGTACCGACACCGAAATCTATTCCGAGATGGACAATACTCCAAAACTATCCTTTTCGGAACCAGGTAAAGAAACCCTGCGTTTTGGACAAATGGATACCTCGGTAGAAAAATTGGCCCTTTTCTTGGGAGGTAGCGTAGTAACCGGTGTCGGTGGTGAAAAAACATGGAGCAAGCCTGCAAATGCAGGAACCATAGAAAAGCGTTTGGAGATCGTTACTTTGGACGGCTACCAAATTATTGTTCCCAGGGCCAAAGTTAAAGGCCTTAAGAACTTCTCCTTTAGGAGAAACGGTATTTGGACCTTGGATTTGACCTTTACGGTCTTGACACCAGGATTCTCCTTGGCCGCTATTGATATTATAGAGCCTGCTCTATAATATGGATACACCAAAGGAAAACTTGGCTACGGAAAGGTTGGCCGCAGAAACCATTCTACACAGGGGCGTCAAGGTAAAAATTGCCGCCCCTTGGTTCATAAGATGGTTAAAGAAAACGGTTACCATCCGCCTCACCTCTCCCTATGAAGGCACCATGCACCGGGTAGCCACTTACTATCTGAGTGCCGGAATAAAAAGCCAAAAACTGGAGGAGATAACGGTAGAGGAAAGTTTGGCCCTGATGTCACTCCATGGGAAAGCCATAAGCAAAGCAGTGGCCTGCGCCATCCTAAACGGATATTTTGCGGGCAACAAACTTTTCACCAGGATACTGGCACATTACCTAAGATGGCATTGCAAGCCCAGGGAACTTTTTGCATTGGCAACGGCATTATTAATCTATGGAGGCACATCGGATTTTATGAATACTACCAGATCGGTAAGGAGGATGACGATCACCCCTCCGAATCTGGGCCAAAAGACCAAGGGGAGTTAACGCAAACAGGCATGCATAGCCCCTGGGGAATGTTGTTCCAGATCGTAAAGGAAACCGGTTGGTCCTGGCACGATGTACTCTGGAAGGTAAGTAGGGCGAACATTATGCTTATGATGGCAGATAGGAGCCATTTTAAGATGATAAAAGAAGAGGATAAAATAATTAAAGATGACGGTGCAGGATTATTGGGCCGTATAAAATCTAAAAGACAAGCTCCTTAATGGAAAATTTTGACCCCATAGATGTAGATTTCCTGATCAACTCCGACCAGGTAAAGAAAGATGCGAAAATCGTTAAGGACGAACTACGTGGCATTGGGGACGAGGCCGAGAACATTGAGCAAAAGGTAAAAAAACAACTGGACAACAGTTTTAAAGGCTCCAATGTAGAAATAGACAAGGCAACCGCTGCTATAGGTCGACAAAAGAGGCAATTTGACGGCCTTGGATTTTCAATAGCCCAAATAACACGGGAACTTCCTGCATTTACCTATTCCGCCCAAACGGGCTTTTTGGCCATTAGTAACAACATCCCCATGTTGGCGGATGAAATTGGGAAGCTTAAAAAGGAAAACGATGCCCTTATAGCCAGTGGCCAAAAAGGGCAGTCCGTTATTGGCCAGTTGGCCAAAAGCTTTTTAAGCTGGCAGACCGTGCTATCCGTTGGGGTCACATTGCTTACTGTTTATGTTCCACAAATAATCAGCTTCCTGGGCAATCTTTTTAAGACTAAAAGAGCCATTGACGATAACAAAAAGTCAATGGAGGCTTTGAACAGGGCCTATGAGAGCAGTAGCTATCAAAAAGCCATCAAGTCCATCATTGAGGTACGTGCCGCTTTTGCAGGTGCCGGTACGGACATAGATAAAAAGGCCAAGGCCCTTAAGCTCTACAATGAGACTTTGGGCAATTCCCTGGGAACCGCCAAAAACTACAATGAAGCGGAGAAAACCTTCATTGAGAAATCCGGTGCATATGTTAAGGCACTTTTATATCGTGCCGCAGCTGCGGAGGCTGTAAACGAAGCTTCCAAGGAGTTGATAAGGCTTGCCAAAGAGGAGGATGAAATTATCCAAAAGATAGAGGAAAAACGTGCCGCTACGCCATACCAATCCCAAACTTTTGATAGGATTACTGAGGGCTTGTATGAAGATTTGGAGGATGTCAGAAAAAAAATGGAAGATGTAGGTACTGGTTATGGTCGAATTATAAATAGCCAGAACAATGCAGCTAATAAGCTAGCTTCCGCCTTTGGACTAAATCTTGAAGGAGATGACAAGGCTAGTTCGCAGACTATAAGCAAGAGAGAGACCTTGGTCCGTAGGTTATTGGAAATCGACAAGGAATATGCCCTTAAGAAACTGGATAATGATGAGGCAGAAGTACAGGCACTCAGGGACAAATTTTCCAAGATGCGCCGTGAAGTGGAAGATTTTAACAAGAACAAGAAAAACACCGAGGCGGCTATAAGCTTAAAAGGGTTTGACGAATTGGAAGAAAGTGCCGTATCCGATTTAAAGTATAAACAGGAAACCCAACTCCTTAAGGAGGAACTGGAGAAGCAAAAGCAGATTTTTGAAGAATTTGAAGAGTACAAAAGACAATTTGGGGTAGCCAAGGCCAAGGAACAATACGCGGAACAATTAAAAGGGTTCAACTCCTTTGCAGAAGTCTTAAGGGAGCAATGGGAGCTTAACAAGGATGCCTTTTCCGCTGTGGCCTCCGGTGATGCTACTGCTGTAGAATTGGAGCGTACCAAACTCATAGAAAAGGAAACGGAAATCTACACCAAAGCCCAGGAGAAACAATATACAGCTTTATTGGCCAGTCTACAGACCTATGAAGAAAAGCGGTCCGCATTGACGAAGAAGTATAATGAAGACCGTTTAAAACTTTTGGCCGATGGGGAGTTTAAAAAAGCGGAGGTATTAAAAAAGATCCATGACGAAACCATGGATGAACTTGATTTGGCGAACGCCAAGGCTACAGAGGAGTACAAAAAACTAACCAATGGTATAGAAGGTTTGTCCAACAAGGCTGCCGAAGCGGTTGTGAAAGCAACCCAAAAGATGGTAGAGAGACTGCAAAGTGCAGGAGTATTAAGCAAAACCGCCGCCCAGGATATTATTAACGAAATTAATAAGGTTAATGGGGAGCTAGCCATAAAAAAGCAAATCGACATTAACGAAATCGCCAATGTATTCGGAAATATAGGTTGGGCACTTACCCAGGCAGGGGATGAAATTACCAAGGCTGTTGGTAATATGGTACAGGAGATAGGCGGAACTATTTCAGCATTGGCGGAATTGTCCGGACAGGAAGGGAAAGGATTGCAAAGAGCATCTTCACTTGTAGGCTTGATAGTTCAGGCAGGTAACTTGTTAAAAAGTATTGGAGATGAGACCCAATTTGCAGATGTAACCGCGCAAAAGGACCTTAACAAGGAATTGGTGGTGCAGATGCAATTGGAGGATCAAATAAACCAACTGCGTCGCGAACGTGCCGAAATAGAGCGTAATTCCTCCGCATTTTTAGACTCTTATTATAAAGAAGACTTTACCGCTGCCCTTCAACAAAGGGTAGATAGTGAACAAAAGTTGGTGGATTCCATGAGGACATTGAGCGAAAACGGCATATTCTCTACAGAGGGCGTTGGCAAACGGTTGCTCTTTGGTAAGAAAAGGGAAAATAGGGATTTTACCATGGAGCAAATTTTAGGTGATTATAACCCTAGGGGATATTACGAAAAAGGGGGCTTGCTTCTTGGTCCGCAGTTATCCGACCCCTTATCGATCTTTGGGGGTTATTCGGATCAAAAAGTTTCCCAGGATGCCCTAAAAAAAATGCGGTCTTATTTTGAAGACACCCTTACCGCTATGGGTAAGACTTCCGCAGATATGGCCAACTTTTCCGCTGAGGAGTGGTTGGACTTCTTTACCCTAATGGACGAGGCAGGAAATATTACGGATAAGGCTACCAAGGCCATGCTTGCAAACGCCCAAACGGCATTGGCAGAATACCAGGCAGCCATGGAGGAAATGAAAAAGATCATTTCGGATTTTGGCGGACAGTTGGGCAATCAGCTAGCCGATAATCTGGTACAGGCCTTTCGTGAAGGTGAGAGTGCGGCGGAGGGGTTTAAAAAGTCTTTAAACAACATTTTAACGGAGCTCTTTTTACAGGATTTGATCAATACGCAGTTCCGTTCCTATTTTGACAATCTTCAGAAGGAAATGCAGGACAGTATGGGACTGGACGGTGACCAAAGTTGGATAGACGATATAGTCAGGTTCGGGGATAGTATCAACCCTGCCCTAGATCAAGGCCTTGCCGCTATCGGCGCATTTAATGACCAATTGAAGGCTTTGGGATATGAGGGTTTTGATAGTGCGGACACAGCCAACAAGCCAGGACTGCAGGGAGCCATTAGAAGGGAATTGACAGAGGAAACCGGTAGTGAACTTACAGGCCTTTTCCGGGGCCAGTTTGATATTACCAAAAGACAGCTGCAATTAAGTGAAAAACACTTTGAACTTGAGCAACGACATTTTGATGCCACCATGCGCATGGTGCAATTATCGGCATTGATAGAGCAAAATACCGCTGGTACGGTAATGGAACTTAAAGCTGCAGTATTGGAGCTGAGGACAATTAGTAAGAACACAAAACCCAGCCAAACGGGCAGGGACTTAGGATTGGGATAATGTACAAACTCAACAACATAGAACTTATCAATTATGGCATCCATGCCGGACGGGCCAGCAATAGCAATATTGCCCTTTCCGGCTTTTTGGATATGCCATCCCGTTTGGGCAAAACACATCATGATTGGAGCGATGAGCTTGGAACGGAGCCTTATGTGTTGGCCGAAGAAATACGTCACGGAGGCAGGGATATTACTTTCTATGGCCTTATGGAAGGTGCAGACCAGGCCGATGCCATCAACAGAGTCCAGGAACTGTATTTGGATATGCACAAATTTACGGACTTGGTTCCGTTACAGACCCCATGGGGAACCTTTAACGTGTATGTGAAGGATACGGTTGAGGGTAAATACATAGGGCAAGGTTGGGCCACCTTACAGATCGTATTCCGTGAGCCAATAGTCACTATGGATGCTACTATACCCACGGGAACGAGTATTGGGCTTTACAATATAGACAACGTTGGTTATAGTGATCTTGGAGCCATTGTTACCAATGTAAAGGACAACTTTAACCGTCCAGCCACCAAGTCCGCCCATTTTACAGCCTATGCCACAGAGGGGTATCAGGTAACCAAAATGGGGCCGATTAAAATAGTACAGACCTTATACTTTGTAGCTCCAGATTACGAGGCGTTAAAAGGCAATGTCCAAAAGTTTCAACAGTTATTGGCGGGTCCAGGACTTAGAGTGATCAATGTGGACAATATGGAGCGGGAGTGCTTTAATGCCGAAGGCTTTACCGTGGAGGATATACGGATCATGGATGGCCAATGTGTCTGCAAACTAACGGTACCATTAATTATGGTAGGTGCCGGGGTTCCAGTGGAGCCTGCTTACTTGTTGGACAATTACGGAGAGGCCATTTTGGCCAACATAGATTTTATAAAGGTTGACAAATACGCATTGGACTTTATTACTGACAATGATGGTAACCGATTAATAACAAACAAATTTGAGGATATAACACTTTAGATTATGGGAAGTAAAAGATTTTGGACCGGAATGGACCACAGGGACACTTTAAAGCCGACCGATAAGGTATTGATCGGCAATATAGATAATGGCGAGCCGGAATACATTTCAGTATCGGAGCTGCCATCAAATACAGGACCGGAAGGTCCACAGGGGATACAAGGCCCACAAGGAATCCAGGGCGCAACCGGTCCACAGGGCGCACAAGGTCCACAAGGACCTGCAGGGGCCAATGGAGTTGATGGGGACGTTGGTCCACAGGGGCCAGCAGGGGAAGATGGTGCCGATGGCGCAAATGGAACTACGGATATATCTCCTAAATGGGTAGAGGAGACAGTAGATAGAAACCTCAATATAGACGATATAGGAAAGGTAATCTATAACGCAGAATCTAGTGATGTAGAAATTACCATACCAAACGATGCTATTTTAGGGATTACCGAGGATGTTGCATTTACCGCATGGCACGAAGCAACCGGATTGGTCAAAATCAAACCCGGTTCTGGAGTAACGGCCCCGTCCAACGCCTCCGTGTTACCTTTCAAACCATTGTCATATTTACGGAGGGGGGCCAATAATTGGATTTGCGTGGGCGAATTTGAAGCATATACTCCTTATGTAGACTCCTTGGATGATCCATCTTTGGTGTCATTGTACAAAGCGAGCAATATTATAGGTGTTGACGATGACCTTATTACCACATGGACGGATTCTAAAAATGGCAATAACGCTACACAGGCGGACGTAGCCAAGAGGCCGAAATTAAAAATAGTAGGAGGAATTAAAGAAGTATTATTTGATGGGGTCGATGATTTTTTAACTATAGGCAGTCCTTCAAATCTCAACTTCATCCCAAGCACAGATGAGTTTAGTATTGTAATTATAAAGGGGTCTGTTGATGGAAGTTTAGGCCGAATTATAGATAAGGGGGTAACCAGTAATTCATCCGCACAATTTTTTATCCACAAATCTACGACCAATAATGCGCTTCTTTCTATTGGTGGGGCTTTTGGCACTAGGACCGGTTACACTGCTGCAACTGTGCTAATTGTAACGGTAAGTGCATCTCAGGTAAGTGCTTATTATGACGGAGTGCTTGAAGGGTCGCAATACCCTCCCGGAGCAGTAACAAGCGTAACAGACATTGTATTGGGAGCTGGAAACAATGGCGGCTCTAACTTTTTTAATGGCTCGATTAGATCAATAGCTCTTTATGACGAGGTATTAAGTCCCGCCAAAATAACTGAAATAAACGCAGAATACTAATGGCAACCAAGGCACAATGGAAAATAAAATTTGAAAGCTATTGGTACAACGGCAGTTCAAATGCTACTTATGCCAATTTTAATAGTTTGATGGTACAGTGCAATTCAAATGGCGAACAACAGCAACATTACTATGCAGCTTGGGCGTTTGAAGCTGGATTGGCAGCTTGGCGAGCTACTGGAGACAACAGATACCTTGATGATTTAATTGAGGCTATTGAGGCTGTTATTAGTACAGCGACCGTTAGACCGGCTTTTAGTGGCGGGCCATATCTAGGATGGAATGCCGTCAAAGGAACTCCAAGTGCCAAAGGCTATGCTCTATGGGAATCCTATTTGTGGCGATATGTAGCCACTATGTTAAGAGTTATGTACAAGTCACCTGCATTGCGAGCAACAGGATCATATCAAACCAAGTACGACACTATCCTTTCTTTTATCCGCACTCACATTTGGGAAAAATGGTATACGGATGGAATTGGAAACCTATACAGAACCAATACTCATATGGCGAGTCACTGGGCTAGGATAGGAATGGAATTACATGTTATTACCGGCGTTCAGCAGTACAAAGATGTATTTGATGATATCTCGTGGCGAGGGATGGCGATAAGGGGTGGTGCCAATTTAAGAGGGAGGATTTATAACCTTGGCGCAGGATATAGCTGGTATTCATCTTGGACCTCAAACACAGTACAAGACACCAATCACGGCTCGGATGTTATTAATTTCATAGTTGAAGCAGTAGAGAATGGATATTATTGGAATATGGCTGATATTGACAAATTTGTCACAACATTTTCTAATGTAATATGGTATAACAATTCTCCTGTGCAATGGACAAATTACGTAAATGGCTCGGGAACCGGAGGTGCAGTTAATCTTCACGAATGGCTTAATCTTGCACGATACTCGACATCTCTTCAGTCCAGAATAGATACGGTATATTATCCAATAGCGACCCCAGGGGGAAATTTATCTCAAGGTCCGGGAGTAATATTATTAAATATTGCTAATCTTGAAGGGTCTGTTGTTTATCCAGAAGGAGAAACCCCAGGGGACACCATCCCCCCAATTGTAACCAGTTTTGAGGTACAAGAACTAACCACCACTTCCTTCAAATTACGATGGTATTTAAACGAAGGCTCTAAAGGATGGGTGCAATTTGGGGCTTCACCTGGTGTGTATGATCGTGAAACAGTACACGAGAATAGTTTTCCGACAACCCACGGTCAAACTTTAGGGGCAGGAATAAATCTGCCTGCATTATCTCCAAATACCACATATTACTTTAGATTTTATGTTGAAGATGCTTATGGCAATTCAGGTTATAGTCCTGAATATAGCCAAACAACCCTTAGTGACGGAACGCCAATAATAACACTTGTAGGGAGCCCTGTGATCAATTTGAATCTAGGAGATGTCTACACCGAATTAGGAGCAACATGGAACGATGGTGTTGATAGTGGTGCGGCAACAATAGGCGGGGATACGGTCAACACAGCAATCCAAGGTACTTATATAATTCAATATACCTATCCCGGGGCAACAACTATTTTGCGAACTGTAATAGTTAATTCTTCTTATGAATCAGTTGGAATAGGCGTACATAAAAATCTTTTTTGGAGCATTTAACATGACAGTTACAATATACAGAAATACGATTGCGCAGGCCATTGTGCCATTGGATGAGAATACGGTGTTTACACATAAATTAATGGGTGAACACAAAACTGTTGTTGATACTATTGTCGCAGCTCCATTAGTTATTCAGATTGGGGATTACATAGAACATAAGGGGGAACGATTCTACATAAACACGCCACCTCAAGTAGAAAAGATTAACAATTTCACTTACAGTTATATCATAAATTTTGAAGGTGAGGTATACACACTCTTCAATAAGCTTTTTATGGATGAGGGCCAAGCTGACTTTAGCTATCATGGCTCCCCAAACGACCTCTTATTATTGCTCTTGGACAATATTAACAGCATAGACGCAGGTTGGACCATTGCAACCGTGGATAATGCTCCTGAGCAACTCCTAAGTTTTAGCGGGGATACTTGTCGATCTGCCCTTACCAAAATAGCCGAAGCCTTTGGTATGGAATACAGATTGGCAGGAAAGAACATTTACCTTCAGAAAAGCGTAGGATCTCCTACCACTCTCACGTTTGAATATGGAAGAGGTAAAGGTCTATACTCTTTGACCAGGAACAGTATTGATGATAAAAGCCTGGTGACCCGTGTGTTTGGATTTGGAGCCCGCAAAAACCTTGATATTGATTACAGGACGGGTGCAACCCGCTTGGTTTTTGAGGAAAGGAAATTGGAGGCCAATACTGGATTGTATGGGATTCGTGAAGCTTCCGTAACCTTTGATGATATTTTCCCACAACGTACTGGAACCGTCACCGGCGTAGACGGTAGCGATCGTAATAAAATTGTTGATAGCTCCTTGGATTTTGATGTTAATGATCAGTTGATAGAGGGAACCGTAGCCAAGATAGTGTTTAAGACCGGAGCATTGGCGGGCTATGAATTTGAGATTAATCGCTATTTAAACAGCAGTAAAACAATAGAATTCAACACTTTTACAGAGGAGAACGGTTACCAGTTGCCCAATGCTCTTAACTATCCGGAGGTGGGAGATGAATATACTTTGGT